>Ga0308167_1000924_pt1 | contig 41502 bp, 59 predicted proteins | sample PhyCR1_2_FD_202138 | JGI IMG/M metagenome (GOLD analysis project Ga0308167, IMG submission 202138) | Phyllosphere microbial communities from UC Gill Tract Community Farm, Albany, California, United States - DLSLRC.R1 | ecosystem: Host-associated > Plants > Phyllosphere > Unclassified | place... | reverse complement strand
CGAGGAAGCGGAATAGCTAACGGACGTTATGAGAGCACGCTCACACCTTAGCATATTGGGGCGATCAGGAGGTCAGACCGTGGGTTTTGTGGCTTCGGGTTATCCACAGGGTTTTGTATTACTGATCTTTTTTTACTTATTAAAAGACTTAATTCAAAACTTACTTAAACTTGATCTTAACTTAATAAACTTAGGTAACATTCCATTAACATTGTATCGTTTTGATTATATGTGAAAAAAAACAATTATTCTTCAATAAGTCGCGTGAAAGGTGGGGAGCTATGCCGTGAAAGGTGAGGGGCTATGCCGTGAAAGGTGGGGAGCTATGCCGTGAAAGGTGAGGAGCTATGCCGTGAAAGGTGGGGAGCTATGCCGTTAAGGTGAGGGGCTATGCCGTGAAAGGTGAGGAGCTATGCCGTAAAAGGTGAGCCGTTATGCCGTTTCGGAGGGAGAGAATCCTCTGATGATGAGCTTAGTATGTTAGAAATGCATATGTAGCAATCTAATATACTTTGTATGTTATTGATATCAATATATATAAATTTAAAGGTGAGTGGTTATGCCGCGCTGAACCCCTTACTTCAGGGAAAAGTGAGCTGGTGTGCCGTTTGAGATAATGGTTCCACGACTTTGTTAGCCAAAGGTGAACTGACAAACTTCTAAGAGTTCACCTTTGGGTGAGAATTGGTGTTTACATAATCTCACTCTTGGGGTATGTTTTAGCCAAAGGATAGTAAAACAGGATTTTTTATGAAATTAGCTAACGTTACACCCAAGACAAAAATACGGCATCGTAATGAAATAAACTCAACTTTTTCAATGCTGCCGCTATCTGCACGAAGGATTCTCTTTATGGCTATAGCTCAGCTTGATTCTAAAAGAATGCTAGAAAATGGCCAGACCTTTAGGATATCGGCAAAAGATTATTCATTAATTGCTGATGTCGATATCTCAGTGGCTTACAAGCAACTTAAAGAAGGTGCCACTGAGTTACAATCAAGTATAATTAGTATACCTAAGAGTCAACTGTTAGAACCCTTTCCTAGAGCTGGCGATCCTCTTTTACAGAAAAAAGGGAAAAAATCAGCACCTGATACAATAAGGTCATTAAACTTAACAGAATATTGCGACTATGCAGAAAGTGAATCGTCGATTGAGTTGAGTTTTTCAAGACATGTGGAACCATATATCTGTCGCTTAAAGGATAACTATACTACGCAAGTTCTTTTATCTACGGTAAGGTTGACGGAAAATAATGCCAGTTCGCTTTATCAGCTAATAAGGAAAAACATTAGCATAGGAAAGAAAAGCTATTTTGATATTACGGTGGATGAACTAAAAGAAGAATTAAATTTATTTAAAGTAGTAGATGGGGAAAGGATTTATTCTTATCCTGAATTCAAAATATTCAACCGTGATTTTATTAAAAAGAATGTTGATGTAATTAACAAAATCACTGAGATACAGAACTTGAAATATGAAGTTATAGAAAAAATTGCTCGAAAAGCCTCAAAGCTGAGATTTTCTTATTCGCTTAGCAAAGATAGTGAAGCTGATGATGATTCAAGTGAAGAGCAGCAGGAAGAAAGTTAAGGAGTATGTATGTCTAATATCTATCAGTTCCCACAAGGCAAAGACCGACAGACGTTTAAATCGGCTGTAAAACATGCCAGGAACGAACGAAAACGATCGGCCGCAAAAAATACGCTCTTTTCCTGGGTAGCTTCTGCGTGGTTCTACTCTCGCCTTGCCGTCGCTATTACTATGACAACAGCAGTTCTCTTCGTGATAAACCTCCTGTATTCTTTTAGAAAGGTTCTCACGTTTCTGACGGTTGTTCTTGGGCTGATCCTCTACTACACAACTTATGAGCATCATTTTTATAAAGGGAATGATTTTACCCTGCTCTTTTGCATCGGGCTTGTTATCATCGCGCAATCGGGTTTTGGACTCAATTTTTTGATGATTCGATATCAACCCTTTTTACGGTTGTTTCGTGTTAACGATACGAAAGGAACCAGCGTTCACAAACGTGTGAGTAGTGAGGAACTGTGAGCGTATCTCTCAGTTTTTATGTAGCTGATTTAGCTCAAAGCCGTTGCCTATTCGTGGCCTCTATCCCTGGAAGAACGGTGTTTGATGACAGCTCTGTACGTGCATGTTTAAAGAACGATGCAAGATAGGCAAAGTGTTCCCGTTTGACGTCATTTCATTCCGTCAACCGTTTCCACTTTGCCAACCCTGCCGGTGGCTCTCGGAGTTGCTACGCAACAAAAGGATATGAAGATGGATTACCAACAGCGCAACCCACTAACTGATGCAGAGAAAGAATTCTATGTTAACCTGGTGCAGCTTTGCCCCCCAGGAACGGTAATTTTCAGCAAGATTAAGCTCGCTGAAGTTGTAAAACCAACGGCTGAATCTGGAACTGATAAGTTTTACGATGATGTAAAGAAAATCCTGAGTCATACTCTGGATTTTGCTGTTTATGATTTTAATAGAAATTATACCGTTGCAGTTATTGATTTTCAAGGTAATAGAGCTGTAAATGAAGAGCGGAAAACATTCCTTGCTTCTGTTTTTGACCAGTTATCAGTAAAATATTTTTGTGTAGATAGTGTTGCGGAAGCCTATTTAATCGATATTTTTTAATGAGGGTGCTATGGGTTTAGTTAAGAGTCAATTAGACGACATGCAAGAAGAAAGGAAAGATGATTGGATACGTGATTACATGGGGCTTGATGAAGATGATGAGCTCGATGAGTTATCCGCCGATTATCTTGAGGCTGAGTATCAGTATCAAGAGCTTCAAGATCATCTAGCTGATGAAGCTTGGTATCAATTTGAACTGGAGCAAGAGCAAGAACGAGAAATCGAATGGTTAAAGCGTAATCCACATCTAACCATTTACAATCAATATTTACGCTCCTTGAACTCGGTTCTCTCTCTAAACTCTATCCAGGGGAATGAAGCGCTTTTGAAAATGCAAGTGGCCTACTGTGTCACTATTTTAGAATCTTGCCTCAGTGAGATGCTTAAGTCCGTTGTTTTGTCATCCAGGGAATTTTTAGAAAATGCCGTATCCAACGTAAAGGAGTTACAGAACTCTACTGTTTCTTTGAAAGAGGTACTTAAAGAAAGTAATTTCATCGAAAAGCGGGTAATGAATCATCTATCTGAGTTGCTTTATCACAACATTCCAAAAGTGTTGAATACTTACCAGGCAGTGTTAAACACTCCGAAACCCAAAGGGATCCAACTTAGTGAAGTGATAAAACTTACATCACTTCGTCATGACATAGTTCATCGTGATGGAAAATCTTTAGATGGGGTAAAAATGTCTCTATCAGAAAAAGATGTAACTGCCTCAGTGAAACTAGTTAGAGAATTTTTGACTGCTGTCAGTCAATACATTACATCAGCTGTTGATGAGCGGCATCAGAAAATAGAACTGCAACGATTAAAAGAAATTCCGCCATTTTGAGTAATGCCCCTTTCGGGGCTTTACTTACCAAGCATCCATTTACAAATTGCTGGTATTCCTTTCCCAATGATTACGATAGCAAAGACAAGATACAAAGTGATGTATGCTGCATAAAACAGCATTTCAAACCATGATGTTTTTTGAAGAATTTCGATTATGTGGTTTACTAAATCCATGTAACCCCCTTCTCTCTATCAATTCCAACGCCCTGGGCTTCGCAAACTAATTTCGCCTAGCAGCATCAGCAGATCATTATCGTCTAACTTAGCCAAGGTTTTTAACGCAGCACGAATAACGTTGGTTTTTGTCGCACCGGTTCTCTTTGCTGTATTTTCCACAAAATCCTTTTCTTCTTCGGTCAAAGTAAACAGCGTTGGTTTAACCTTCTTACGTGTCTCTGGGCGCTTGTCCCCTTCTCTGATAAACGATGTTACCTGCTCATTCTTATCTACTGCCTCGGATTCTGAGGCCAGCTTACGCATTGGTAATTGTACTTTTGGTTTTGTTGACATAATTATCCCCTATTTGCTTTTAACAAATACACATAAAAAAATAAGACTTATAAGAGTGTACATGTAACCGGTAAGCATCACTCCATCACTGAATTTCAGTAACGCGAGTACCGCGTATGCTACTGCTGTGATCACCGATATGATAGCGAGCATTTATCATCCTTTCTCAATATCAAAATATCCCGACTTCATGGCACAGCAATTCAATCTCACCCTTAGCTTGGCCGTCTTTTGCTTCATGTACGCCCTGCCCTGCGTTAAAGGTTTTGACGTACACGGTACGCTCGCCGATACGCTGTTTTGTCGGCTGTAACCAATATTCATCGCTTTTAAGCATATTAGCCAAATCGGTAGCGTCTGTATTCCCGCTGCGCGTCGAACAGCGGTTAAAGACGAGGTGCGCTTTCAGAGAAGGGTTGTGCTTTTCCTGCGCCGTTCTGACGGTTTCCGTGAGAGCTGCGATGGAGTCGATCTCCGATTGAGAAGACGGCTTCACCGGCGAGAGTAGAATATCGCTCACAGTGAGCGCTGAGCGGAATTCCTGGCTATCGTGACCGGCAGTATCAACCAGGACGATATCGTAGCGCTTGTTCAGCTCTGTGAGCTCTTTACGCAGATCGCCGTAGGCTTCTACGAACGTGAAGGATGGCAAACCGGCATCCTGGCGACGTGCATACCAGCTTTTCAGGCATCCCAGCTTATCGGAGCCCACCATAGCGATGGTTTTCTTCGTCATGTGACGAACCGCTACGGCAATATTGGCCGCTTTTGTTGATTTCCCTACGCCGCCTTTGTGACTACCAATCAGAACAATCATCATGACCTCACTCGTTAGTAATATATTCGACATATACAGATTAGCATTTATCAGATATATGTCAATAACAATATGTCAGATATATTATCAATAGTATATCTCCAATATATTCACTAGAGTGTGGGCTGGCACTTCCTGTTCTTGAGCAGGCTTATCTATAGCAATGGAGTCAGCTTTCGGGATTGTTGCCTGATTTATGGGTTAATGCTAATGTATGCGTACATTAGCATTGATAGGGATTTATCATGAGAGATGAAACGAAAGCGGCCATGCATATGTTTCTCGGCGGCAGATGTTACACAGCCGAAAATCTCGAAAGGGATTATCTGGCAGAAGTGGTCGGGTACAGTGACGATCGTTGGGAAGCCCCGCAGCGAGCCGCACGTTTGGCTGCGGCGGTAAAACGCTATAAAACCTCAGAAATGCTGCGCTTTATTTTTGCCACCATCGCTTACGATCCTGACCCGGATTTAACCCCCCTAACCGTGAAGCGGCTGTGCAATGCGTTGTTCGGCAGAACGGGGAGCCAGTGGCTGATTGTGGAAGTGTTCGGGGAGAAGGGGCGACAGCACCGCAGCGACGACAGCAGCCCGGAGGCCGTTGAAAAAATGGCTGTCAGATACCGGCGTGATGCCGGGCGGCACTGGTCGGCAACGCTGGCCGAAATTGAACGGGTAAAGCGGCTTTATCAGACGGGAATTAAGGGCTCTAAAAAAGAAGAGGGTTAACTGCCATTATGATTCTTTACCTGTTTATTAATGCTAATGTATGCGTACATTAGCATTAACTCTGTTATGCTAAACGTACAATAATTTCCAATATCCAAACTGACCCCTTGTACTTCACTTACGGTGCGAAGAAATCTGTTTCAGGTCAGGAGCTACCAGCAGGCTCTGAGGTTCGCCTCTTGTCATTGATAAGCTCGCGTAAGTGATGGCATCAGAGTGGGCTAGGTGGTGATGGTAAAATACACATGAATGATGTAACTAAAATACATTGCAGATAAGGGGGCGTTGCCCCCTACTATCACTTATAGATCCATCAGACTGCTATGGGCTCGTTTGTAGTCATCTATCTTTCGGCGTAACTCGTCGCGCTCCCATTTCATAGCACTTAGCTCACGCCTAAGACGCTCAATCTCGTCACTGTGGCGCTCATACGTCATCAATGACTTGAGCAGTGTCTGCGAAGCAGTTTTCTCCCCTAGCCGCTTCCCTACTGCCTCTAGGGCTGTATCATGCTCTGGCTGTGTCCTGATCGTTAATGTCCCCATCTTAATCTCCTTTGATAGTATTCTGGCGGTTGGCGCCTGGTTCCGGGTGGCGATATTGCCGTCATTATTTCGTTGGCCATCGCGCCGGCGCCGCCACTTTTGATAGCAAATCTACTGATCGACGTCGATGAATGCGATATTACAATCACCGCACAAGAGGTTTAGCCCAGGCTTGCCCCAAGCCGCCGCCCCACATTCCGGGCAGACGTGCTTGTGTCGCGTCTTTGGCTTGGGTTGCAGAACGACACCCGCGACCTCGCCCCCATTCTCTTCATCATGACTCTGCACTGACGGCACCAACGCCAACGTTAAGAGACGCTCAACTCCGGCTTGTCCGTCTGCAACGGGGTGATCTTGAACAGCCTGCGCCAGCGTTTCTCGCCACTGCTCAATAATCGGCGTTAGGTCTTTGGGCTGTTCGACCTTAACCGGGAACCGGTCAAACCAGCTGAGCGCAAAACCGGAGCGAAACAGCTCCAGCGTTTCTTTCATGAAGCGGCCGCCGGGGATAGGGTAGTCGTTCATCGATTGCCCGACTTTATTCCCCCCAGGCTGGCCGGTTGAAGACGGCATAAGGCCGACCAGCTCCATTTTTGCCGCCCACTGCGCATTGTGATAACCCTTTCTTGACGGGTTGCCAAAATGGAACTGCCACATGTGGCACTGCTCATGCACTAACGTTTGCATGACCTCGATCAGCGGGTAGACCGGGAAATACTCTGGGTTGAGAGCAATCTCATCTATCTGTGTACCGTCCGCCGGTGACACAAACCGGTTGCGGCTGAAATAGCCCATCGTGTTCTTCCCACGTTGGAACGTGATGAGGCAATCCGGCAGCTGGCCGTCAAACAGCCGTTGGTTGTAGAAGTCATACGCTTGTTGCAGTTCAGCATAGGCACGTTCCGTAGCGCGGCTAGCTCTCTCCATCGACGCGTCCTTTTTTGTAATGTACAAAACAGATAATGGCACAGAATAATGTATTGTACAATACATTTTGCTATCATTATTGAAGGTTACGCCCTGGGCTGAGCGTTAGTTTACTATCATTATTGTTTGCATCGATGCGCTGCAGGGAGTTGATTTGATAGCTTTAAAGGGGCAATTCATTATGTAATGCCCTCTAACCTATCCCATTTGACTACATTTTGATTTGCGTTATTCTATTGGAGCTGAGCTTACTCAGCTGGATGAAGCAGACAGATTTATCCTGTCATCCCGCTACCAACTTCCGTTGGTCAGGCCAAGCCCGGTAAAGGCGATTCTGAATACCAGAGAACGTACTGGCGAAACCCACCTCCAAGGTGGGTTTTGTTATTTTGGGTGCACCACTCGCAATAATTTGACATATATCTGATATATATCTTATTTACCCATAAACGACAAAAGGCATCCTTTCGGATGCCTTCTACCATTACTGCAATTTTACAACTTGCTCGTTGTCTCAGCCGCTCTCTAAGACGTGAATCTCGACTCTTACAGTCAGGCTACACATGCGCAGCGCGGTCGCCGTTTGATAATTTATAGAGCAGGGGCGCTCATACCAGCTCTTACCACTAACAGTCGTAAACTATTGTGGTTATCAAACTTTAAATCACTATGCCGTGTATTGCAACTTTTTTGTTTAGGGGACATCTGTCACTTTGAGGAACCAAACAGCGTCAGTGCTTCGATTCTCGCGTCCGGGTATTGTTGTTTCAATATGGCCTCGGCACTAATGAGTGAAGCCCCGGAAGTAACCATATCGTCTATCAATAAGATAGCACTCGGCGGAACGGCGGCCGTTACGTGGCCGCGCATAAATGGGTTGATGTGTTTGCGCAATTTCACCCGACGAATTGATTTAATTTGAAAGGGTTGCTCTTCGCCGTGTTGATCGATAAAACGCTTTATGTCGCCACGCAATACCGTCTTGTCCTTCGATGAGATGTGCAACTCATCCAGGTTCGCTATCACTTTGCCCGCTGTGATTTTTGCCAACGCATCAGGGTAACAACCCCCCTGATGAGTGCGTTTGAAAACCTTTTCAGCGAAGCGGCAACAAACCGAGCTGCTTGATGGTAAAGGCACAATCCAATCCCATTGAAAGCCCCTTTCTAAGTACAACGGGAGTATTTTCCGGAAGCTGGTACACAACATAGCGATATCGCGCGGGTTCGTTCGCAATTCATGCAGCCCCTTTATCACATAAAGCATGGGGCTATTATCGCCGGGTGCGCTTTTATCGCGTTTCCCTTTTGTTCTCGCAAAAATAGACGTCACTTTCAAAGTTCCCAGCATCAACTCTACAGGGTTGCCTTCTGGCGTGGTAATGCAAAAGTGATTATGCGAGTGGTCAACCGTTACCAGTCTATTCTCAGCGTCGACGACAAAACCCACGTAAAACTCCGTTTATAAGTCGGCCGCTAACGGTCGATAATTAGATTAAATAGGCGCGGTTTTGCCGCCGCTACCTTCTGCCGCTAATGTTAATGGATAATGCGTTTCTGCGGCAAATCCAACAACATGTTGTTGGCTCAGCGCTACTGAGCCACAAGAAATATATCCAATATATTAATATATCTGAAATATACCAATTGCCATGATCACAGGCTTTTTTCTGCCGCTAACCGTGCTAAAATTACTGTATGCATACACAGTAATTGAGGTGGGTATGAAAGACGGCTACAACCCTTTTCAAACGACCGGCATCAACTTCTTCCGGCACTGCGATGAGATGATCCAGGTTGTCTACCTGGGCGCGTTTCTGGAACGTATAGAACCCGGTGCTTTAATTTTCTTTCAACGCCTCGACGGCCTGTTCTGGATGGGGCGGGTATGGCCTGAGTTGTTTTGGTTTGAGCTCGAAAAACCGATCACAGTCATGGAAGGGCTGACGTTTCTTTCCCAGCAGCACTACATGCGGGTACTTCACGAGAAGGAAGGGGATTTTGTTCATCAGCATGAACTCCCTTTTTAATGATATATTGGATATATTGATATATCCAATATATCTTTTACTTATCTTAACAGTTGCTGCATTTTTGCTCCCCCAGGTGCTACCATTGGGCAACGCTAACCGATAAGGAAAAGAGCATGGAAAACAGAGTGATTGGGTTAATCACTGGCGCTATCAAGAGTGAAGGGCAATTCCTGGCGCTGGCAACAAAAGTGCGTCTCGAAGATGGAAGGGATGAGGTGTTGTACTTTGCATTCCCGAAACTTAAAGGTCTGTTGTTTACCCTGCAAACCAAACTGGGCTTGATGCAAGAAAGCGGCACCTTTAACACGGCACAGACCAGCCAGGAAACCGATCAGGAGCAAGCCCGGTATCGCCAGCAGGCCATGACGTTCACCGACGAGGAACTTAGCACACCCGACGCCCAGAAAGGGGTAGTGTCGATTTCAACGTTACCTGGAGAGGGGTTTATCACTCTGGATATCGCACGCATAGACGGCCAACGTGTCAGCTTTGCTATTCCTGATGCCGCCATTGAAATCTTCACCGGCTATATCCTGCATACGCTCAAAGCCGCTGGCGGCGATGCACTTATGTCGCACGCTATCTCAAACCTGGACTTCATGGGGCTTTACTCGGTGGAATACGGCTCGAACGGGGAGCTGGACTACGAATTTTACAATCAAGATCCGTGGCAGATGAACGCACTGAAGCACCACATGGCTATCTTGTATACCGTCAAGAACGGCACCAGGCAGGATGTCAAATGTGCAGCCATCGTGAAGACGTCCATACCAAGCGGGACGCCGGAAACCCTCGATATGGCTAAACGCGTCGCAGACGGGAACCCACGCCTGGCCGCCTACCAACACCGATTTGACACCATTCACACCCATATCCTGCATAACCCATCCAAACAACCGATGGAGCTTGACGCGGCTCTTGATGTTTTATCTCGCTTATACCTTCATCATGCCTCAGGCGGTAACGCTTAGGGATATATCAGACATATCTTTTACGGGATATATCTGACAAACATCATTAAATATATATCGGATATATTTTTATTTAAATATATCCAATAAATCACCTAGGTAATATCTCTGATGTATCTTTGTGACTCATCAGCGCGATCGCGTCTTCCGGCTGCATCGAGAACGTCAACCCCAGGTCGCGCGTCACATCCAGGGCAAATATCTTGGTATAGACTTCCGTACTCTCGATACGCTGGTGTCCCATCAACGCCTGCACTTTCTTGATGTGAACGCCGTTCAGCAACAGATGTACCGCGTAGCTGTGCCGGAATGTCTTCGGCACGATAGGGCGCACCGAGAACGTTACCCCGTCACGCTCAGCACGGCCAACAGCCGCCTTTAACCAGTTACGCGGGGTTTCACTGCTCTTGAATCCCCAGATCGGCGTTGCTCGCCGCGTCATCAGCTTGAACGTCGCAATATACTCCTGCACCCGCCGGACATAGGCCACATCCGGCAACGGCACCGCGCGCAGCGGTGGAAGCTTCTCTTCCTCTTTCTGGCTTTCCAGGGAAGGGCGGCCAACACGCCGCCGGGGTGCCTGGCGCTGCTTGAGTGTACGCAAACGAACAAAGGGCATCAGCTGATCGTGGAAGAAAAAATCGTTCGGGGTCAGCGCAGCGGCTTCGTTCGGACGTGCGCCGGTGTTCCACAACGTCTCGAAGAAAAGCCGCTGATGCATGTCGGGAAGATAGGAAAGCAGAACGGCCACTTCCGGGGCGAGCAGATAGAGCGGCAGATCCAGACCGGCGGCGATCGCCACTTCGCGTAAGCGAACGGCGTGCTCAAACCCCCACATCGGGGTGATTGCGCTACGCGAATTCTGCAAAACGGCGGGGGGTAGAAGACTCAATTTTTCAATCTCCGCAATCTGGTCACTATTGCATCACCCGGTCATCAAAATCGATTGCCGGTCGCTGGTGTGGGTTAATTGTGGCAGAAGGACGGGAGTAGGGCGATGGGAAAAATTCGATGATCGGTCAGAATGGGATTTGGGGAGTTTTCGGGTATACGTCAGAAAAACCCAATACAGCCAGGAGGGAAGCCGGGCGAACGGGACGCCCGTCGCCGCTGCCCGGCAGTATCAGCGGTGTGCAGGCACTTGATACCACAGGGATTATAACGCGTAAGGCCAGGGGAGGGGAGTGATTGGGCTCTTTGCCGGTAAAGCCCAATCATCATTTCAACACGGTACGAACAAAAATAGTGACTCGCCAGAAATTATCCCTTGTAATGAGCGTGTATAATTATGTTCGAAACATTGTTTAATGCATGGGAAATAATTATGAATGGAAATTATTGTGCGTTTTATGTTGCAGAGCCCTTTAATGAAAGTTTTCTAGGGGCTCATGCAACGAAGGATTTCGTTTACTACAACACGTTGAGAATGTGGAAAGGTGCCGATGCCAGCTTCCCTTTCAATAACTCCCATGACACTACGTATAACGTTAGGGATGGCAGTAATTGGGAATTAACATTAAGACCCAGACTAAGAGAACGCCTGCGTAATTCCAAAAACATTATTTTATTTTTAAGTGACAGAACTATAAACTCAAGAGCATTAAGAGAAGAGATAGATTACGGAATTAATACTTTAGGATTACCAGTAATTGTAATTTATCCAGACTACAGCACAAAAGAAAGTTTGTTAGACCGTAACAACATTCTAATACCACAAATACAAAATCTTTGGGGTAAAATCCCTACATTTAGAGACTCTATGTCTCTTGTCCCTACGCTGCATATTCCAATGAATAAAGCACTCATCTCACACTCTCTCATTGATAGTAAATTTATGGTAAAAACAAAAGCAGTGCCTGATGTTTATAGATATACAGTATAGTTAAAATTAATCGCCACACATGGCGCTTAAGCTCTGAATGAATATAGGAACAAATAATGGCAAAGGTCAGCTTTTGGGACAAGCAGGTTATCAAGGAATTTAAAGACTACACGTCAATAATATTTGGGTGGATTGGTGGGTCATTATCTTTTGTGGACATACCCACAGAACAAAAATTGGCTTATGGGATTTTATGTCTAGTAATTCTAATTCTTGTATATCTCTATCTCTGGCATAGAGCGAATAGCTTGAGAGAAATAAAGCTCACGATTGATGAAAGTACAGTAATCATTAAAACAGGCGATATTTTCTCCGAAGATGGGCTAAAAGCAATTGCATTCAATGAATACTTTGATACCCAAGTAGATGATAGGATCATCGCCGCAAGCAGCCTCAATGGTAAATTCATTACAGATTATTTACCTTGCTCTATACCTGAGCTAGATGAGCACATAAAAAACTATAAATTTCATAGTGATGAAATTAAAGATATAGATGAGGATAGAAAGGAGGGTAAGAAGCAAAAATATGAAATTGGCACTATCTGTGTTTTAGATGATTTTCTGCTTACAGCGCTCTCTAAATTCAATAGTAAGAATGAAGCCAATCTAACAATGCCTGAATACTTGGAGTTTTTGATAAGTTTTTGGGATAAGGTTAATCGTGTTTATGCTCAAAAAAGTGTTTCTGTACCTATATTCGGTTCTGGGTTAACTCGAATCAAAGGCCACAAAACGATTGACGAGCAAGACCTGCTCAAGATTATGCTCTGGACATTTCGTGTTAGCGAGATGCGGTTTAAGCATCCGGCAAAACTGACTATCATGATCCATGAAGGGAAAATTGATAAAATAAATCTATTAGAGTTAAAAGCAGCAAGAAACGGATTGTGACTAACTTTGGTTCATGTTGATAGGTTTTTAATAAATCGACCTGATAGCCACGTCACGGCTATCAGGATTTACTAGGCAAAAAAATAGTTTAAACCGAAAACAAAAATCGCCGTAACCCCGAACATAAACCCATACAAAGAGATCCAATAGATCGGAGGTTCATCATCAACATTTCGGAAAAAAAGTGACTCTAGCGAAAAAATGACAAAAACGATGAAAAGAGCAGCGTACATGTTGAAGGTTTCAGGCCAGAACGTGAACCATACCCAAGGAATCGCAACAATAAGAGTAGCCAGGAAAACAAAACGATACATAAACATAAAATCTCCTTTTTCGAATCACAAAGATGATAGTACATCGTTTGATATCTTGATTCAACTTATTCCTTTATGCATATCATCAAATTTCTCTTTGAATTTGACAACTTCATTATAGCAAAACTTCCTTTTTCGCCATGCGGCATTATGGATACTGAGGGAGAGTTGAAGCCCTTCAAAAAAACCATCGCTTTTGAAAGAAAAAACCAATTCACCTTCGTCAACGCCTAAGATCGCTGCGAATTGAGCCGTGTCTAGGGTTAGTCTTGTCATAGAAAGTACCGGGATTATGGGATGTAGCCGCCAGGCGGCTTTCTGTTACCCACGAACTCCACAATCGCCCCTGATAGCCTTGCACCGGCTATCAGGGCGCTCCCGTTCGCGGAGGTGGCTGGTTGGCCTCTCCGCTTCACTGGCTTCGCTCATGTGGATTTGTGGATAACAGGAGGTGATAGCATTTAAGCTGGCTGCAGCTGCTGACCAGGCGTAAAAATGATATCAAAAAAGGGTTCGATCGCTGGCCGGCCGCCGATAGGATGATAGTAAAGGGGGGGGCTACTTCACGTACTTCCAGGCAGACGCCGGGACTTTATCGAATATGCGTCCTACCGCCAGTTCTGCTTTGCGGTGATCATACGCCCCGAGGAAAAACGCCACATCATTATCATCGACCTTATCCCGCATATGTTCATACATGCGCTCTAACGTATCGATGTTACTTGCCTTGCGGAACTTGAAGAGAAAGGATTGTTTTTCCATATGCTCACCAAAAAAAATCCGACACACCGGGATGTGTCGGATATATATCATTGCATATATTATCGAGTTATCACTGATTTTGTGATGGGATCAAGAAGCTGTCCAGCGACTTACCCTGATCCAAGGCATCTTGGATTGGTCGCGGTTTACGGCCAACGCCTGACCAGTAATGCATTGCACCGTCTTGCTCATATTGATATTTAGGTGCGCGTTTTACGCCGGTTTTTGATTTCTTGCTCGAACCGCCTGATGATTCAATACCCAACAGCTCACTAGGGTCAAAACCTTCTGATTGGATCAGCTGAAGCAGTTCCAGGCGTTTCGTTTCACGCTCTGCGCGTTCTTTCTTTTCGCGCTCAGCTTCTTCGCGCCGTTCTTCGATAACGATGTTCAACTTTTCTTGCATTTCGACCAACAGATCGAAGTCAGTTTCACGCGCAAATGCGCGTACTGAACGGATGTTAGACAAAAGACCTCTAACTTTGGTGTAAGTGTCGTTCTCGCTCATCACTTCCCCTTAGATTTTTTAGAAAACTCGAAGCCCAGCTTACCTGTGGCTTTATCCTGCAACACCAGAATGGCGTCGAACTTTTTACCCGCACTACTGGTGAAACCTTTAATCTCGCTTGATTTGCCTTTCTTGAGGATGGTTTCAACCTGATTTGTTGTCAACTTTTTCTGTGCTACCGTTGACCAGATTTTAAAATCACATCCCGTACAGGCAAAGAGTTTTGGCCGAACCATGATCTCGTTATCGCAGTTCGGGCATTTCTCGGTGAGTCGAGGGATTTTACCTTCTTCCCTTTTCTCGCCTTTAATTTCGCCTACATTAACGTCTTTAAGTTGCTCAGTCAAAAATTCATATAAATCGTTTACGAACTGATCAACAGTTAAAGCACCTTCAGCAATCTGCAATTGTTGCTCAAACCAAAGTGCGGTCATATCAGGCTGCGTTGCCACTTCTGGCAACGCATCGAAAAGCGCCAAACCGGTGTCGGTGGGGATCAGCTTCCCTTTTTCGACAGTGATAAAGTTGCGTTTCTTCAACGTCTCAATAATCGTGGCGCGGGTTGCCTCAGTACCGATTGAACCGTGCGCCTGATCGTTGTCCTTGTCCTTTTCTTTAAGCAGCTTCTTAATCTCGGGGTTATCAACAAAATCAGCGATGCGTGTCATCGCCGAGATTAAACTGGCTTCATCAAAAAGTTTTGGCGGCGTGGTTTCTTTCTGCTGAACGGAAGTTGAATCGCAACTCCCATCCTGGCCGACCTGCAATTGGCTGACGGTTTCAAAAGCCGTTTCAACCGTGTCGTCCTCTCCCACTTCTTTCGGCTCTTTCAAGTACGCCTCAAAGCCCGGATGCACGTCCTTAATCGCTCGGTATGTGAAGGTATGGCCGTTAGCTTCAATGCGCCCTGTAGCCTCCTGGAAGCGCTTAGGCGGCATGAATTGAATAAGGTACTGCTTGGCTATGGCCGTATAAACATGCCGCTCATCGACGCTCAGTTTGTCCAGGTCAGGGACGTTATCAGTCGGAATGATCGCCGTATGTGCTGTGACCTTGCTACTGTTAAACGCCTTGCTCTTGCGGGTGGTGTCTACATCAGCATCAGCAAAAGCGGGACTGGCTTTCAATGCGGCCACCACGTCCGGGGCTTCGGTAAACTGCTCATCGGACAAATAGGCGCAATCAGAGCGGTTATAGGTGATCGCCTTGAATTTCTCACGTAATCCCTGCGTGACTTCAAGCGTTCGAGCGGCAGACATGCCGTGATCGCGGTTCATTTGCTGCTGTAGCTTGCTCAGATTAAACGGCAGCTTTGGCGCGGTTTCTTTGTCCTTAACCGATGCGTCAACCACTCGCGCCGCTTTACCGTTCACCGTTGCGGCCAGCTCGTCCACATAGCTTTTCTGGAGTACATGCCCTTTTTCATCAACCGGGGCGTCTTCCGGGAATTGCAGGCGCGCAGTCAGGCTACCGGCACCGAATGTAAACGAGCCATCGAGCATGTAGTAATAGGACTTACTGTGCGCCTTATTAGCACGCCAGCGCCGAACGATGAGCCCCAGGGTTGGCGTTTGGACACGACCAACCGACAGCACACCACGATAACCCTGGGATTGCGCCTCAATACTGTATGCACGGGTTGAACTTAAACCGTAAATCTCATCCCCGACGCTGCGGGAAAGCGCCTTGAGGTAATCACCGTGAAACTCTTTGTTGTCACGCAAATCAGCTAACGCTTTTTTCACGCCTTTATCGGTGTTGTCGTTAATCAACACGCGCTTTACCGGCTTATCGCAGCCGCTATAAATCAACAGCTCATCAACCAATAATTGCCCTTCGTCGTCCGGGTCGCCAGCGTGTACAATGACGTCAGCTTGTTTAATCAAATCGAGCACTTTGGTTACATGCTCAACCTTATCCGGTGCAATTTCATATTGCGGGGGGTAAAGTTTTAAAGGTAAGTCCTCTTTGTTCCATTGTTTATACGCCGGGTTATACACTTCCGGCTGCACTGTTTGTAAAACATGACCGAAAAGCCAGGATACTTTATCGTTACCGCAATCAATATATGCGCCTTTGTGGCTACCGCCGCCCAGGGCGGCGGCAATGTCTTTAGCTACAGCCGGTTTTTCTGCAATAAAAAGTCTCATTTTTACCTCTTCAGTTTATGCTCGAATTGACCAAGTAGAGTATTTTTTTTCCGAGATTTTCCATGCGGCGTGAAACAGAACTGTTTTCCGCCCCTCGGATCTGGTCAAACATGTAAGTAGATTTATGGTGTTCGCGCGAAAGGCCTAACGTCGCACGTTCATCATCACACCTGATAGAGAAAACCCGATAATTTCCGTATGCACAGTCACGACGATAACTGGCAACACAGTGGCACATTTCATCACCTTCTTTATACAGATCTTCTACAGTGGTGATTTCTTTAACACCAGGGTTTATCGTCAATAAATCGACGCTAACACCAGCCCAGGATTCCAAATCCCCATCATCATCGCAGAAAGACAAAACATCCTCTCGTCTCAATCCTTGAGTCCATTCCTCCGCGAGCCTCCAGAAGGAAGGCCAGCTCTGATTTTTGTGGATACTAGCTTCTGTGCGAAAGAGCCAGTCAATAACATGCTCCAGATGGTTAACCTCCGTTTTCCACCGTCCCTCTTGCTCCTTAAAACCTATGTTACGGTAAAGGTCTGCATGATATTCCAACCATTTTTCACACACACGGTAGGTTTCCTCTGCTTGTTCAGTACAGAAATGAGCGGCGAGATACTTCATAATCCAAAAAATGACTTTAACCGGAAAATTTTTTATATATGGATTACGGAGCAACTTAATAACCGTCTTTAACTGTTTTTCTTTTATTTGCTTATCTGCCCTGGGAATTTCTTTCAACATCGCGACCAGGGTAGGGCTGACATGTCGCAATTTTTTAAAATCGCCGTAAGTTATCTCATCAGGCAAAGAAAGTTGATCGAACAACTCCCTTGTTTTGCCAGAAAGCCGAAACGTATGCTTACTCTGCTGTCGATGAAGAAGTCCTATCATCGGCCAAAGCCCTTTAAAGTCAGCGTCATTCTCAATGAGAATTTTTTTTGAATAGGCCAAATAACCTGAGAAGGTCGCATTAGTCAAAGACTGGTGCATAATTGAGCACCAGTCTGATTTTGCATACTTTGAAAAAACGGATTTATCCACCATTTCCCAAATGTGCTTACAAAGCAATTTAGAGGCAGCATCTCTAACCCTCTCTGAAACAAACCCCCAACTACGAACTCTTATTTTTTTAATCATGTCGTCATAGAATTGTGCTCTAGAAGAGTAACCCACCGCTTTTGGATAAAAGACAGGGTAATAGAAATTTCTTTCCCCTAGCTGATGACACAAATCATCTTGAATATATAATAATTTTGTTTCCTGAGGAAACATTGAATAAATGAATTTAGTTTTCTCATTCCACTCTCTAACACGAAAAATCGTTGTCTTTACTTGTATAGAGAAACCGGACTTAACTAGAGAGTCAATCACCTGACTAATCGCTGCCGACAACCACTCATTCATTGAATATGTGGTTTTTTTACCCCAAAAAAGCCAGATAGGAACCGGTAATGATTTTCTTCTTCTCCATTCACCGGTTTCTGCTGTTTTTAAATGGTAGCCCCATTGAGTAACCGCTCCATTTAATTTGTTTTTTTGCACCCGGAAAACACCACAAACAGTGATACGAAAAAACATATCATCATCATCTATTTTTACGAGCCTAAACACTCCATTTTCAATGCAAACCTTAAAGATATCATGCAGCGAAAATGTAGCTTCGTCGTTACCTACCATTTGTGATGGCAAATTTTTACGTTCCATTTATCCACCATGTTAAAAAGAGAAGGGTTTATTGATATCGAGAAAGTCCAGCAACCTGCTTCCGGACAACATCAATACGTCTGGATGACTGTTAACAAGATTTCTAGAACCGCTCGACGTTCGTCCTGTGTGGCAGAAAATACCCCTGCACTGAAACACCTCGATCAGCTCGATAAAGTCCTCTACATGGCGCTTGTTGATTTGATTGCTATAACGCTTGGCCTGGATGAAATAGAGCTCGCCATCGTGCCAAACTTTGCCGTCAATACCGCCATCACCGGAGTAGCGTTTGTTGCGCTGGATCTTGAAGCCACGCCGTTCAAAGACTTCGAGTAACAATTCCTCAAACGTATACGGGTCAATCTTTCGCAGATACGCCAGGCGCTGCCCTGGATGCGGTATCTCGCTGAGTTTCGCCAATACCCGGCCAGCCTGGCGGATCTTGCGGCGATGCCGCCGCGTTCTGCGCCGCCAGGACAACCAGGTGAAAAACAGCAACACAGCCATAAAGGCTATGGCATGGAGTAAGTGAAAATTCATCGTTGCATTCGCTATCAAAAGTGGCGGCGCCGGCGCGATGACCAACGCGAAAATGACAGTATTTTCTTTGCCTGGTCAGCTGCAGCTGAGAAAGGTTTGCTATCAAATCATGCCTTATCACTTGCGTCTGGAGCATAAACATGCTCGGCGGCCAGCGATTCGGTTAGACGCTTGATAATTTCATACCTGAGACTTCGGAAACCCTTCTTTGCCGATTCGTGCAATGCGTTAAGCATCCACTCAGGTAACTCGGTTCCTTCGTTTAACGTGGGATTATTTAGAACATCAGTGAGAAGAAACCGGACATGTCCTTCTAGAGAACGCTCATTTTTCTGAGCATCCGTCATCAACTGTTCGAATAAATGATCTGGAAAATTCCTGCATTGGATTTTTGCCACAAAAATAGTCCTCTATAGAGAAAAGCAACATAGCGTTATCCACAAATCCACATGAGCGAAGCCAGTGAAGCGGAGAGGCCAACCAGCCACCTCCGCGAACGGGAGCGCCCTGATAGCCGGTGCAAGGCTATCAGGGGCGATTGTGGAGTTCGTGGGTTAACGCGGGGCATCACCAGTAGTACGTTTCGCCGACCTTCTTCCCGTCGATATAAATATCGACGTAGTTTTGGCTCCGGCACCCTGGCGGGTAGTGGTTCCCGTTATTGATTATGCACAGCTGATCCCGTTTGAATTCGGCGGGCTTGGTTTCGTACTTGGTACACCATTCATCACCGTGACCATGCGCCCAGCGGACACACTCTTTACGTTCTGGAAGCCATGCGCCTTTACCCATGCTGGCGTCGCCGCTGCTCCCACTATCCACCGCACAGGAAGAAAAACTCGGCAGCGGAGACTTACCCTTCTTGAGTCGCTTTAACATCGCTGAATGCGCACCGCCACACCCATCAGGAAAACCGCCAGGTAGGCAAAGCCAAATAGCGCATTCATCCTGTGATGCCGCATAAGCGACTTTAGGCGTAAATCCAGACATCAAAAAAAGGGCGGACAAAGCCAACCCTGCAAGCAAAGTTTTCATTTTCACCTCTAGATATGATTCCTACTGAATGGTATTTAGCGAGAGAGATAAATATCCGTATTTCGACCAGACCAACTGTATTCGCTCTTTTGATATCTGATTACCCCCTTAGCACCGTGCGTGCGTAGCCACGATTTCGCATTAAAAAAGTCATCGGCATTATTGGCCGTCACCATAACAAACGGCGAATGAACCACTGCATAATAGACGTCAACGCCATATGGCGTATCGGTTGAAAAACTTCGTATAACACGCGACCATTTTCCGTCTACATGTGGTGCCGGGTTAACAACATAATTTTCACGCCATTCCGGCAGCGTTCCGTTCATCGCTGTCGGCGTCTTATCCCAATCAACAGGCGTCGGAGGCGGCGGAGAAGAACACCCGGCGAGCAGCCCCGACACCAATATCAATTTAATCAGCTTCATGATTATTCCTCACTTAATTTAAAACAGCTCTGCTTCCAGTTCGCCTAATGAGAGCATGATTTCTTTTGATGGGTAGTCGAGGCCTTTACCAAAGGCCACGCCTTTGTTCCTTTTTTTCACTTCGTTTTCAAGTTTAGGGGAAACAGATACTAACTTATCCATAAAGTAGTGATCGTTGAAGTAGAAGGCCTTATCACACTTAATCGGGTTTTCACCTTTAAGAAGTATAAATTCCTCTTCAAACTTCAATGTACCCAGCTCTTGTGGCAACACTAATGCACGTTGCGCATCTGATTCTGATTCCCCTCGGGTAGTCGAGCTTTTCGCCATGCTCCGGCTTTTTCCTTTGTTTTTTACCGTGGTATAACCCAGCTTTGCGGACACCTCATCGGCATCTTCTTTTTCACTGACCGCATAAATCACGCGGCACGGGTGGTTAGCCATCAACGACTTCGCTCCATACAAACCATAAATCTCGATAAGCTGGGCGATGTTTTGGTAAATGGTCAAAAGCTTTAACTTGAAACCCGCAATAAAGCCGGACGCTTTTTTGATGTAATGCATCGCACCAATTGAAGGGAACTCATCGAGTAAAAACAAAACATCGTTTTTGTTTTCTGGTACAAAGTCGGGGTTTTCTCGCATACTCACGTCGATTGCAAAGTTAAAAAACAGATTTAAGAATGAGTCCGCAATCTTTGCATCGTCCGCGTTAACACCGATATAGATAGTGATTTTCTTTTTGCGCAGTTCGCGCAAATCAAAATCGTTGCGATCGGTAGCTGCACGAAAAAGCGGTAACGTAAACGAATCGAGTTTTTTCTGGAACGTCTCCTCTGTACTGGATTTTGCTTCCCCCTCAGCCTCAAACAATTTTTTTATTTTGTTGAGTGCGTCGGTGATGACGTAGGTATCGTTCATGTTGCCATCAGCAAGCGTAACCAGCTCTTCCCGATCGCTCAGTAACGCCTCCTGGTCTACGGCATAGTAGAGGTCAAGAACCGTGCCGATTGAAAACACGGGTTTTACACCGATGTTTTCAAGGTACTTCTTATCATACTTGATAAGGAAGTAGAGCAACTCTGTAAATCCTACAAATACCCGGCTCGCAGCACTGTTAAAGTGGGCTTCAGGCCCGGTCAATCCGATTGACGGCCAACATGTTTCCGCGAGGTTCTTTAAATAGCCCGCTCCTTTCTCCGATGCGAGATCTATATAAAAAAGCGGGTTAAATCCGTGGGTTTTACTGCTGAACGGGTCAAGCAGGTAGACTGAGTGACCCAGCACTCGTTGCCGGAACTTGCTGGTTATCATGTAACATTCTTGCTTCGGATCCAGCACAATCATCGAGTGAAGCCAGCTCAATAGGTTCGGTATTACAACAGCCGCCCCCTTACCGGCGCGTGTACCTGCGCCCATCGAGATAAAATCAGGGGCAATGTATCTAATGAGTTTGCCTTTGTATCTGCCGATGATAACGCCGCCTTTTGACTCGTCCCCCCAGGTCACAACCTTCGAGCGACGAATATCAGACTCTGAGGCAAACTTTGCATCACCGTACAAATTGCTCTTGGTTTTATTCCCGGACAATAGCGCAACAGCAAAAAGAATGATTGAACCAAGACACCCGATCCCCAATGCCTTAATTGCGCTTAATCGAATATCAAAGCGAATATTATCACCGGTCAACACCTGCCATAACATGCCGAATCGATAGGATTTATATATTCCTTTAACCCCGATGCCGTTTAACGGGTAAACGGCAACGGTAGCTATCATCCAGACAATCGGCAGTGAAACAACGATTAAAAATATCCACTGCTGTTTGTTAAAAGATTTCATCTCGGAACCTCTTCTGATACGCCTCTTTATCGGCGTCCTTGAAGTAAATTTCCCCGATCCGCCGAACATCCCCCTCAACCTGGATACTGGCTATCACGTCAATACAGTTCAAAACCTTGCTGAGAATGACGCTGTACGGCAACATCCGGCATTCGCTGTTCTGATAGCAGCGCTCGATTAACCCCATGATCGCCTCGTAAGGGCTCCCGGCATGGAGGCTAGTAATTGCTCCCTCATGCCCCGAGGTGACGATTTTCAAAAAATCCCATGCCTCGCCGCCGCGCACCTCTGTTTGCAGGATGCGATCGGGGTTCATACGGTAGTTGGCGCGTAATAACGAACTGGATGTGACGATTTCATTCTCACCATTACCCGACTCACTCGGATAAAACAGATGAACGTAGTTTTTATGCTTTGTGAACTTAACCTCCGGGTTATCTTCCAACGTAGTGATACGCAGGTCGAGAGGAATGTAATCAACCAACGTTTTTAAATAGGTTGTTTTCCCCGAGCCGGTTTCCCCCACAAACACCATCGTCTTGCCGTATTCGATACACTTTTCCATAAAAACAGGAAAGTCTTTGTCCTGATACAATTGCAATAACTCAGCATTACGACTGCTTTGCTGTTCCTTTCCAGATATTCGGTTGTAGAAACCCGAATCAATGTATTGCTGATGAGGGATTTGGACATACGAAGGTTTTCGAAGCGTAATGGAGACAGTATCCCGCTCGCAAGCGGGATTAAATATCACCTGACCACGTTCACCTGATTCTAACGTCGCGGATAGAATCGGCTTTAGACTGCTAATTTCATCTTTATGAAAGTTAGCTAATTGACGTGCAAACTTCTCGCAATCATCAAGCGGCAACTTAACATCATGTCGTTTCCATTTACCGCCGATTTTTGTAAATAGCTCATTGGGACGATTAACAGCGATTTCTGTCAACCCTGGAAGGTCTAGAAAATCGCCAAACATTTTTTTTCTCTGATACTCAAGGCTCTCATTTTTTGCCATCTTATCCCCGCTTATACTGCAATCGGTAGATTTTTGAGAAGTCGATATCCCGGCCAGTGACCAGCGTGATGATTTCACCCTGATTTTTGTAAATCGTCGGTGGGATATTGACGCTGTTTTCAAACGCGGTTTTCGCCATATCGGCAAACGCCTGACGGCTGTTTTCCGTGTAATCGGTATTGCGGTCTTTTTTACCGGCACTGTCTGTCGCGGCATTCGCAATATCAGGGATGATCCCCAACATACTCGACCCTACAAAACGATCATAGAAATGCGTATCAACCCAGCCGTCCATACCCGCTTCGCCGAGCTCACCGGCCGCCTCGGTATCAACCAACGGGATATCCAGGAACGGCTTCTGTTGGGTTCTCAGCTTGGTCGCGATGACGAACGCGCGCGCCTGGCCGTGGCGAAGCGTTCCCGTCTTGTAGACCAATGTCGCCACCGTGCCTTTATCGAGCAGCTTGGTGTTCTTGCTGGCGCTATACACATCTTCCGTCAGCTGACATTGCAGTTTACCGGCCACGTCTGAAATAAAGCGGCGGGTCAACGCACACGGCAGCGAGGTGTTCTCCGGTAAGTAAAGGTCTGGGTTATACGGTATGCGCCGTACCGCCTCTAAAGCCCCCTCATCGCCCTCAGATGCCGCGTTAGTGTCTGCGCCTTTAGACGGTACAGCCTCAGCTTTCTCCGCGTCCTCTTGCGTCTCCTGCTTGCGGCTGGAGCCACTCGATTGACTTGATGAGGTGTTATCACTGACGACCGCCAACGCCCTGGAGAATGTGATAGGTGCCGGTGCGCCAGGTGTAGCGGCAGCGGCTTCAGCACCAGGTGTGCTTTCTACCGACTCCGCTTTCGGCGGCTCTTCTTGCTTGAAGGGGTCAACACCCTGACCGAGATCGCTACGCCGGTTAACGCTGCTTTCCGTGGATTTTACGGTTTCTGGTTTATCCGTATTATCCGGCGACTTGTATTTTGAATAGATTTTAAGGCCGACGACCGTGGCAATTATCAGCGCCAATGTGATGAAAATCAGCCCTTTTAACACCCGGTCTTTTTTGCTTTTTTTGAGCTTAATAACTTCCGGCTGGTGAGTTAACACCTCTTCTTCAACATCGTTTTCCCGCGCTTCTCTTTCCTGCCGTTCGCGTAACTCCTGCTCTATTTCGGCGACGGTTTTTTCTCGCTGTTGCGTTGGTGAGTTATCAACCTTCGATTTTTCTTCTCTTTCCCTTAATTCTTGTTCGATTTCATCAGGCGTTTTATTTTCGTTACTCATTATCAACCTCCACGCGCTCGACATTTGGTGAAACCGTCGAACCATCTTTCACCGTAACCTTCCCAAAGCCTTTATTGACCAATCCAATAACTGCATTGCCATAACGCAAGACAAAAGATGGATTGGTTTGCGGGATCACGATGACTTTGTAATTCCCCTTTTGTTTAATCCCTGGGTTGGTCGCAATTTCTTTGCCATTGGAATACATAAACGCGGCAGGCAGCTTTTTCACCGGCGAAAAACCGATATAGGTAAACCGACCATCGTCATAGGCAAAATCAGGCGTGATCATGCCGCTGTCTTTACCAACCTGCATGTAGTATTCCCAATTGCGCGGTGCCTGGGCGTTAGCCAGGGCTTTCTCAATGCGCTGGTTCTCTTGTTGCTGCTGCAACTCTTTTAACCGCGCAGCTTCCATTTTTGCGGCTTTAGCACGGGTTTCCTGTGGGTAGGTATAGCTGACCACATAAGAGATCGTTCCCGATGGCTTACCGGCCTCCTGAACATGCAGCTCGACGCTGTAGTATCGTTTGGTGGTGACGATAAAGAGGTTCGTCACCCAATCCTTACTCGTCGGCTCAAACACCTGGTTAACCTGCTGGCCGTTCTCGCCAGGAACCGGCTGAGCGATCGGAACAGCCCGGATATAGACACGATTAGCGTCATGCTTAATATCCCAGCCTTTTTCCATGCCTGGACGGGCATCAAGCACAGTCTCTTCATCGTCAAACACCAGGGTAGAAAGATATCCGACACCGGCAGTGATCACCGTCGTGTTAGACGCGTTATAGCTGACCTGCTGCATTCTGCTGTCATAGCCTCGGCTGCTTGGCGAAACAGCCGCCCCGGCCGTTTGCATCAGCAAGGCACTACTCAGCACAAGCGCGATGGTTCCATACTTCATCATGGCGTCACCCCGTTCTCTTTTTCGGCTTCATAGCTGGTCACAACAAAGCCGAGCTTGTTGATTTCACGCTGTTCCTCAGTGAGATCCTTGGTCGGCACATAGCGGAAAGTGATACGCGCAACCCAATATTCTTCGCGTTCCATCCCCGATTTAATGTTACGGATGGTTTTCTTAAATCGGATGGTTGCCAGCAGATCAGGTTTTGTCGCTTCGGTGATAAAATCTGAAATCACATTGATTCGAACTGTGTTATCAGCATTGTGATAAATCACATCAGGAGCGTTCTTGCCATTAAATACGGCGAGATACTCCTTATTCACATCATCCGAGTTATAAGCTTGAACACGGTTATAGTCGTCTTGCAAAGAGAAGTAGTTATACCGTTCCCGAAGTTCGATATAATTTTCGGCGTTCACTTTATTGGTTGCCAAATCCCCGGAGATACTCTCTTCGGTAAATTCGCTCACCTTACTAATGGTTCCTGCTGCCTTATCCAAAACGTAAAGGCTGACTTTAATCTCTTTCAGCGGCAGCAGGATAAGAATTGCGACTATCGACAAAATGGCGATAAGCACACCGACAGCGCCGATAAAAAAGCCTACTTTTTTATCACGTTCATCCCGCTCCATGTTTTTTTTCTCAAACCCCTGAGCGGCTTTGATTGTCTTTTCGATATTAGACATTATTGATTACCTCCGCCGAATTAACAGGAACCAACTCACTCGATGCCGAGGGTGGCAACGGTGAATTTGAAGCACAGCCAGCTAAGACGCAGATAAGCGCCATGACAATGAGTTTATTCATGTGAATTACCTAATTAGAATGGGAATTGCTGTGAAACTGATGAATGAATATCAAGACGCGCGTGAGTTGTTCCGCGCAATAACCTTTTGTACGACAGCACGACCAACGCGGCCAGCACCATAACCCGTACCGGCAGAAAGGCCGGAGGACTCTCTTTGCTTCCAGGAAGTACCTTTAGCCCCTTCGATGGTTCCGCGCCCAGCGTTGACCGTTCCCCGCATAACACCGCCAGCGGCTTTAGCGGCACCGAACGTCCCACCCATAATGCCCATAGCCATCGCACCTTGTACTGCCCCTTCAACACCAACACCGGCTATCTGAGATGCAACCTTGGCTGATATTAAAACTACTAGGCCACAAAATGCTCCCGCAAGGCCAGCCATTAATCCAAGAGTCATCAAGTTAGAATCAGCAGCTAGAAGCGTCATCTTATCTAGCATTTTTGTTAAATAAGTGATTGCAGCACCTAAAGCAAGCGTTGCAAAAAGTATCGTGAGGATTGAAGAGAAGACTGATTGCAGCCAGTTATTGAACATTGTCCTTAAGAACCCGAACATCAGGCAAAAAATAAAAATTGGAGCTGTTGTAGTTAAAAGCAACAATCCAATTTCCGCAGACATGAACACGAAAGACGTTATGATCAATGCAAAGGCAACACCGACCAACGTAAATAACGCCCCCAATCCTCCATCTACTTTAACGTAACTAGATGGATCAAGTTCCATTAACGTAGAAGCGATTTTTTGAGCGCTAGCCCAAATTTTGTCCAAATAAGCCCAAATATCTCCCTCGCCACTGAACCCTGTTTTCAACCCCTCGATTGCACTAATACTTAAGTCTAAATAACCGCCACCGTTATTAACAAAAACGATAATCATGGCCATTTTCACAACATCATACGCCAAGTCCTCTACTGGACGTTGATTTTTACCGGCCATAATCTGATAACCACGCACTAACATATAGAGCGCCACTGACGATTGTATGATTACAGATATCATACTTGCGTAAGTAGCCATTTTACCCGAAGTTGCTGATTGGAGAATTTGCTCTATATATCTGTGAGTGGATTGGAAAAAGTCAGAATCCATAATCTCACTCCAAAAATTAAGGGGCTAACGCCCCTTTACTTCATTTTTTATCCGAGGATAAATCACCGAACGTAGGGAGTTTAGCGTCGCGCTGTTTTAAACGAAAATTAGCATCTTTGGCGTTTCGGCAATTTTGCGTGTCATCACCGGACGCTTTGCAGTCTTTAAAGACTACGGCTAATTCGGTTGGATGTTCCATATACCAGTCAACACTCTTAGCCTTATCTTCACAACCGGCAAGTAAGAATGCTACACCGGATAAAAAAATCGCAATCCATTTACTCATCTACAACCCTCCAAATCTAGGTAATTTTGCGCTCGTTTGCTGCTGCCGAAACGCTTTCTCGCGTTTCTGTTGCAACAGCTTATCACGCTGCTCCGATGCCTTCATGTTCATTTCCCACTGATTTGAGAGCACGTTGAGCTGGACACTTTTTGCCTGGATGGCATTAGCCAGGTCTTGCGATTCTTTCGAATCCTTCGAACCGGCGATGCGGCTTGAAAGCGAGGCGATATCATTCAGTGCCGTGTTGATCTGCCCCTGCACCTCAGTGGTCTGTTCAATCGCCCACGCCTTATTGACCGTTTCTTGCTTGCAGATATTGATGTAGCTCTGCGCCTGCTTAACGTCACAAATATCGAAGTCTTTATACTTATTATAAAGACTGTCCAAAGCCCCAGCCGGGGCGCTGTTCGACGTCAGCAGATCATTGAGGCTGATACCCTGCTTTTGAAGATTGAGGATATCATTTTTCAAGCCTTGCCCCTGCGCAACCAGGCCTTGAATATCCCTTAACCCTGTAGCCGTCATCAACTGGTCTTTGTAAGCCTGGATTTGAGAGCGGTAATGCTGCGCGGTATCCATCCACCGCTTGGCTTCCTTAACCCATTCAGCCTCACGTAGCGGATCAGCATCAACCATAACAGGTATACCTGCAATCGCAGGTATAGAACTACTCAATAAAGCAGCCATAACAAAACCAGCGAGTAATTTACGCGTAGTCATTTTAATCACCTTCTATAGAGCCAAGTTAAGATAAGCATCGAGCCATTGCTCCGGCTTCATGCCCGGTTTGAAAATAGAGTCAAATATTTCGAGATTATCTTCGCTGCCGCTCAAGACTTTTGTATAAACGCCAAGGCAAGATAAATCGAAAGAAACCAGCGCCGCGAATTTCTGAACATCACCCTTACGCAGCGCCGTTTTAACGATTAAAAACTGGCGAGACTCCGGGTCTATATTCTTGATTATTTCAAAATGCGCGGGGTCAACTTTCGCACCTTCAACATACTCGGCATAATCTGCTTTTGGGTTTGCCAAATAAATATCAGTGGAAGTCTGCTCAAGCGTCGCCTTAGAGATTTTGTGCTTTAACACTTCATCTAAGGATTGCGTGGCAAAAATCACAATACCGTTCAACTTGCGAATGGTTTTGAGTTTGTTATAAACAAAATCAGCAAACGCATCATTTGCCAGCCACTTCCAGAACTCATCGAGAATAAGAACCAATCGACGGCCATCTAACAAACTTGTCACCCGGTAAAGCAGATAGAAAGCGATCGGGGAGCGTGTATCTTCATCATCGAGGAACTCTGTACCATCGATGCCGAAATTATCTATATGGCTAATATCAAACGAATCTTCATCGTTATCAAAAACCCAACCAAAATCGGCACCTTGTTTCCACTGCGACAAACGGATGCGCAAGCCGTTCTCTTGTGCCTGCACGGTAGTCGATTCATTCAACGTTTCGAGAACGCGGGTTATGCCGTAGGAACGGAGTTCTCTTGGCAAATCCATCACATCATCGACAGCTTGGTATAAGTCGATTTCCTGCCTGGCCGTCAATACCTCGCCACGCCTGGTGACGATCAGCTTCATCAGGTTTTTCACAAAAGCCCGATTACGCTTAGTGGGTTCCAACTTAAACGGGTTCCACCCGGTAGGCTCACCTGCCTTAATTCGGAAGTATTCACCACCCAACGCCCGAACGTTGAGCTCAGCCCCCCGGTCTTTATCGAAATAGACCGTAGTCATGCGCTTGCTTTTAGCCTGGGGAGAGAAACTTTCAGGGATAGCGTACTTCTGAAACGCATTTTGAAGAAATGTCAGCAGGACAGTTTTACCCGATCCTGTCGTACCGATGATTTTAACGTTACCGGTCGTTTTACGGTTAAAATCATCCTGCCCCATCATGGTGTTATGAACATTCAGATAATACGGTGCCTGGCTGTTGGTTTTAGCAATAACAATCGCTTCACCCCACGGGGTTTTGTCCCGCTTACCACTCATCACAGAATGAAGCGAAGTGAGTTCAACGAAGTTCTGACTACTCACCGGCACCAGACGAGGCCGTAAATGGTAAACACCCGGCAATTGAGCGCAAAAAGCCGCTGGCAACGACAACGTTGAGAGCGTCACGATCAGGCCGATATCCGTCAGCGTAGAGCGGATCTGGTTGGTGTCTTTAATCAACTGTTCAAGCGAATCGGCATAAACCAGAAGAGAATAGTGATACAACCCAAAACTGATATCGCCGGAAGTCAGCATACTTTTGGCGATTTCAAGGTCTTCCTTCTCTTCTACAGCGTCGTCCTGCGTACTACTCAGCCGTTTTTCCTGATCATGTATGGCTTTTTTGGCCTCAGACTTACTCATGCTGGTAAACGACTGAGTTAGCACATACTCAACGGGCTCGTAGATAAGTGAATCCAACAACCCAGGCTCAGTTAATTTTGTAAACCCTTTAATTTCAATGGAGCGGAAATATCGCCGGGAGTCGAAATTATTAACTTGAGCAGAGTCAGAACTAATAAATACGTCAGAACTACCAAGGAGCTCATAAAATGGTGTGTTAGTGACCAAAACATCTTGCCACGCGCCAGTTATGAGATAGTTGTAGAAGCTGAGTTGCGAAGAATATACACGGTTATTTTTTTCGAAAAGCCCCAGTGCTTTAGGCCGATAACGCTGCAACATGCTTTCAACAGAAGAACGCAGCTCATTCATACGCAGTATCGCGTCCTGTTGCGTTTTCTTTTTGAATCTGTCGCCCTTCGTCTTTCTCTCTGCCTTTTCTTCTTTATTAAAAGGGATAAAGCACAGCGTAACAAAGATACTGACCTTGTAAAATGGTTTGGTTTTTATGCCCGCATAATAAAGAGAGGATATTTTATCAGCAAACACATTTCCCGACGGTGAATCAAGGTCATCGTGAAACTTACGCCGTGCTTTATGTACATAGAACGTCACTGCCTCACCTGAATATGAAACAATGGCTTTATTGAGTTGAGTCGCCAGCATATCCAAAACATCTTGCGTTTGGCACTCGAACGGCTCTCCGTCAACTTCCCACGTTGCCACTAAGTCAGAACCGCGATTCTTGATAATCGCTTTATCAATGTGTGACGAATAGGGAATGATTTTTTCTAATGGTGCTCTTTGGTTTAATTTCATAGCGTCTATAAACTCCGTAACGTCAACGGCATCATAACTTTGGCAACTGAGTGCTGAGGCACCGTAGAAATTATTAATGACTGAGCTTCCTCTTGTTTTTAGCCAAAGAAACATCAGACTAAAATAATGCTCATCCTGTGATGTTTTTCTACGCAAGTAAATAAAAACGATGGGAATCAACATCCAAATGAACTTAGTAAAAATCAGACCGGCCATGAAGAGAACAAAAAAAACTATTAAAGCAGGGGCAACAGGCACCCCTTTTAATAGCGGAGGTCTGGTTAGCGCTTTAAAAACGGTAGCCATAGTTACCCCTTTCTAAGTTATAAAATGATAAGAGCGACGAACTCAGCAATACCAACGACGATCGCAGCACCAATGATAACGTTTTTCATTTCTGCCAGTGCACGACCATCAAAGAACACTTTAAAGGCAACCCAAAGCCCCGCCAAAGTTGCAGTAGCGATAGCAATGGTATGTAATCCCGTGATAATTGCATTCAGCATCTCGTTTACTTTTTGAAAACCGTTGGCCGCGTTTGCATTGACGCTCACGGAAACCAGGGCTAACAGAACAACAGTGTTAAGAGCAGACAGGTGTTTTTTAATAAACATAGGATTTCCTTCAATTTTTTGACAGTTGTATATCACCACGAATCAGTCGTGATGGATAAATGATGATTGGTGAATTAGAACGTGACTCTTTAGCTTCTTCCTCTTTCTTTACTTCCCCCTTATCTTCCTTAGTGCTAGGCACAGCAAAAGTTTTCCCTGGTGAGTTTTTATAACCAATACGTTCAACGTAACTCGTCTGATTAAATTCAGACTCTTTCTTTTTCCCAGCATCAAAATTGCCGGTGTAATAGCAGCTCAAAGCGTTCTTGAGCGTTTTTCCCCTGGTGTAGCAGTCGGTGATGATTTTCTCGAAAACAGAAAGATTTGTGCATGGGTCGAATAGCTTCTCAGCATCAACGTTAAATTGCTTAAAGTTAGTGCTCGTAATTTGCATAAGCCCGACCGAGTAACGCCTTTTCTTTTCCTCTATTGCCTTGACGATAGATAAAGCATCGAATTTATTGCTCGGCATATGCGATATGACGCTTTTCCCGTCTTTCAATCTTTGGCTTTTAGGAATTATTTCCGCTATGGCATACGGATTAAATCCTGACTCCACCCTGACAACATCCATCGCTGTATCAGGGTGCACAGAGGCCGCGCACTGCATCGCAAGCGCGATAAATGTTGTAGATGAAATCACGTTAGAAACTCCAAATATGACGTTTTATTGAATAACGAAGATGAGGATAACCGAGAGCCAAAACATGGCGCATCCAAGTAAGGTATAATGCCATGCGTATCTAATTAGAGAATTCATAAAGACCCTCTCAAACAGAAAATTAGTTACATTAATTATTTAGACGTATCTTTAATGCTAGGCTTATAAACCACCTTGAATTTATTGTTATCGACAATTGCCTTACCGCCAATACTCTTGCACTGGGTTAAGTCAACAGGCGAAGATACAGCTAAACAGATAATAGCTTTAGGTTTGTTTTCCATTGCGATCGCCCTCAAACGCTTTGATGATATCGTTCTTGGCCTTTTCCCCATGCAGATCGATTAGATACTGGAAGAATTGAGCCGTTGTGATTTGCTTGCCGGTCATAAATGAAACTTCAATTGCCAGTTTTTCTACTACCTGTTTGCGGGCAGCGCCAACATAAACGACGCCATAAGCCGTGGATGGCTTTTTAATACGTTCAAGACCTGTATTCGATGACATGGATACTCCTGATATAGATGCAAAAAAAGCACCGCTGATGGTGGTCAGCGGTGATGAATAAATTACGTGATGGGAGTAAAAACTAGTGGGCGTTTCTTACATACCCGTCCAGAAAGCTGATGAGAGAAGCCATTCGATTTACAGGCTCGCTTTGCCCGTTAATTTCTTCCAGTTTCGCCATAAGGTCATCAGGCACATTACTGTAGGAAACTGATTGGTCACTTTGATCAACTTTCGCAAACTCAAGGTTGCGCAGGCCGTCGATAACAGCTTCCGGCAAAGGCCGCACTTGGCCGCCAATCTTTACAAACTCATTCACACCGATCAGCTGTGTGATTTTGGTGGTGTGGACGACCTCTGGATCGAAGTACACAAACAGATATGCAGGAAACAACGGACGCTTATTGATTCTCACGCTCGTCTTACTGTCTGCTCTCTTCGTAATGACCGTGAGCTTAGGTGTGTAATGTGTGACCGACAAGCGTTCGAACCCAGCCAGGATTTGCTGGTACGCTTTCGGGCTGTGGTAAAGCAGAAACCAACCCTTCATTTAGAACCTCCTTTTCCACGCTGACGCCCTGAGCGATCCACGTGGATATCCCCAATACGCGCCATGCCATCACTGTATATATGTACAGTATTATGCAAATCTATGACATGTGCAACAGTCGTTGTGTTTGGTGATTCCCTGGTGTTACGTAATTCGTAACATCAAAAATGATAAGTGATGGTAAACGTGAGCCTCTGTTTCAATTACTTATCAGGTTTGCAATGGTTCCGAAGAGATTGAGAACTGCCAGATTATACGCTGGGTTATCCCAAGAAAAACTAGGCGTTCTTAGCGGCATCGATGAAGCGTCTGCCCGTGCACGGATCTCACGGTACGAACACGGTGTTAACCGCCCTACCTATGAGCAAACACGCCTCTTTGCCAGAGTCTTAAACGTCCCTACATGCTACTTCTACATCGATGACGATGAGTTCGCCAACCAGGTCTTAGCGCTGTATGACAAGACGTATAACCCTGCTATGCCGCCGCGCGCATTCTATTGATGCTTTACCACGCTGACGCCATTTCCGATCCAGATTGGAGGGGAAGCGGGTAGGACTCGATCACGTTGTTATCTATCTATACACTACTACATTCATATAATATCAAAACTTCCGGCCAAGGAAAGCATAAAAATCATTTACACTATGCCAGATTTTAAAGATATGACAGTGTAATAAGCTACTTTATTACCATTAAACCAGTCGTTTAATCCATGTGAAAAATCATATCTAGATCAATCGATCGGCTTGCGGCTAAAACACAAACAAAAATACTTTTTTACTTCATCATTTTATCGCTAAGGTTAACCGATCAATATCAATAACTTGCAACCAAAGGTGATAACAGCAAGTACATCAAACCCACCTTTAAAAACAGAACAAAGCCAGAAATGCCTCAAGATGTCCAATATATATCCTATAGAATATATCAAATATATCCCCTAAACCATTTAGAGCAATTCTACATAAACAGATAGGACATACCTTAGAATTTCAAGAAGCCGACTCTGACGCCCACTTTTTGTTGCTCCTGTTTCATGAGGCTCATCTTCGCTTCCTGGAACTGCTTGATGCTCATGCCTTGCTTGATAGCTCTTTGTGGATCACTCAGCACTTCAACCTTGTTGAAGTTAACGCTGCGGTCGATTCCCATGACACCTTTATTCTCTATCACCCAATTGTTGCGCTTAGTCTCCTTGTAACCTTTAACCTCGCCTTGTTTATCGAACAAAGGCACTTTAACCGTTGTCTCACCTTCCTTCTTGATCTTGATAACGCTTCCCTTATTCACCTTCTCACGCAATAGCTCCCCAGGAAGATTTGTCCCCCAAATCGTAACCTCTTTGCCGCCCTTTATAGTCTTCAATTGAATATAGTTCTGGCGTTTGTTTTTCGGGTCATTTTTAAAATGAGTCCTCCCAAAGTCTACAACTTCATACAGATTCATGGTGCGGTCAGGTTCGGACTTTAACTTATGTTTCAAGGCAAAATCATGCTTATGTGTAGCTTTTACGTTATAGCCTTTTTCCTGCAGTTTATGAGCGAAGCCAGAGCGCAAATCCCGCAAGTCTGCTTTTCGTATATTAATTCTCACACCAGAATTATCGGGAATGCGCAAAACCACATGAACGTGAGGATTATCAGTATCTTTGTGATAAGCCATAATGAAGCGGTTGTCAGGGTATTTTTCTTTAATGACGCTCTGAACCGAATCAAGCATATCTTCCTGGGAAACACCAACAACGGCATTAGTGTTAAACATCATGTTATGCGAAATATTTGGATTTTTATCATCATCAATTCTTAGCCGGTCTTCGGGGGAGATCATATAGTCGTAGGCATCCGACATATCCTTTCCACCTTCATACTCACGTCCTTCATCATCCCTCAGCTTGAGATCGGCATCGCGGCTAATGTAATTTATAGAGTTTTTTATACCCTTGGCGGTTTTAGCGTTACCGGTGATCTTCACCATCACTTCGCGACTAGCTCCTTTAGAAGCGATACGCTGTTTTACGCCTTTCTGATAAGCATCACCGCCATTCCTGGCTTTATGCGCTAAAGGGTTCTTAGCAGCCCGCTCACTTCGGGCTTTCTTGATTTTATACTCCTTATCAATACTAACGCCCATTTCGTGCACCTCTCTTACGGTAATTGCTTCTATTAATACCAAGTGTGGTTAGTTTATCAACCTGCGCTTTTAACGCTTCAATGTTTTCATTAAGCCGGTGCACATCCTCTAAAAAACCATCATCATTGATAGTTAACATTTGTTTTTTTGAAATGATGTAGTGAAGGTTCCTCCCTACTACATCTACAGCATTTCGCGCACGCCGGAGTTCTGCAACCTCATCCGGGTAAAGCGCCGGGTCGCTACTTAATGATGAAGCCAACCTGAACCTTGATTCCTTTGACAAAGACCAACCATTTTTAATGGCTTCACCCTGCAATTTCTCTTTAAGTTCCTGGCTAACCTTTATATTCAATTTTTCAGAGTTATCAGCAAAGTCAAAATCCTTTGCTTCATAGCTAAACCCTTCATTATTGGTTATAATTGTCATGGCTATTTTTTTTAATAATGATGCCGGGGTTAATCCAGCCTTAGCCGCCTCTAATTTTAAAATTTCGTCATCATTGCGGTCTAACCGTATTTGTATTTTTTTGCTTTCATCTTTCATCGAGAGCCTCCGGCAGCGGTTGGCAAATGGCTACATATACGGAATGAAATGACGTCATATGTGGCTTATTTGCCTATCTTGCATCGAGTTGTGACCCTTTGCAAGTCCGCTTACCGCCCACATACTGCTGATTTATTTTATTATTCGCTGATAAAGCAAGGAGTTAACGCATCTAGATGTTTTCGCTACGCGAAACCATCAAGACAACGGAAATCACGCCCAGGTCGCCGCTATGCGTCAACCTGGCCGCTCACCGTTGCAGGTGCGTTAGAAATGGCACTGTGTCGCTTAGATTAATTTTAGGCTTAGCAGGGCGGAGGGAGGGGTTTCGCGCTATGCAAGTATGTAACGCCTTCGGCGGCTGCGGGGGAATGAAACAAAGGTGATCTTCTGTGACGTTCTTTTCCCCCTGACATGACCTTTCGGGCATAAAAATAGGGAGCCTAAGCCCCCTCAATCCAACTTTATCGAATTTGCGTCAAATCGTATTTTCGTCCATACCATTCAACTAATTGCGCCGGAGTCTCTTTTGCCTCAAATGCCTGTAGAATGAAATCCTCACTTAACGACACATCTTCCATCGTCACGCCGTATTTATGCTCAAAAATCCGTTTGACGCCTGCCTTGTAGTAGTGAATTGACTTCATGTAAAACCCCTTGTCGGTCATAGTGCATACCCTCGCAGATAGTCTACCCACCAACGCAAGTCGTCCCATGCGTGCGCTTTCATTGCCGGTATGCGCGTTTGTTTACCGCTTGCGAGCTGATTTGCTAGCTGTATAATGTCAATTGGCATCTTTAATTCCTCGACAGTCTTAGATTTGCCTGAGAGCCGGATTGTTAGCGCAACCCGGCTTTCATTTTTAGAACGGTTGGATCACTTCATTCACTTCTTTGATCACATATTTTTGTTGAGGGTTGTTCTGACCGAAAACATATGCGGCATCATATTGATTCAATGCATTGGTGATAAAGTGGCATTCAACCAATTCACCATTTACATTCTCAGCAATGAAAACCACGTCAAAACGAGTTAAGCGGAAGGTGTCAATGTTGCGGGTAATATTGTTCATAACGTAAACTCCAATCACCTTCGGGGTGTACCGATCGAATCGCTATTGATTCAATAAATTCATTATACATCGTTTGATATCAATGGCAAGATCTAATTATACTTATTTAAATAGCATTTGTTTATATCTAGCTGCGTGTACATTTCATTCAAAGGCAATGTCGTATTGTATGATAGAAGTGCTGATTCAGCTTCTTTCGTTGTACAACCAGCAATGGCTTGCACGAGTTTAATTGCCCCCTTCCGTACAAAGTTAATAACCTCTTCATATTCTAGATTTTTTAAGAAATCATGAAGGTAAAGTGATCCAAACTCACGTTCTATAACATCTTGCATAGATGTTATTTTCATCAACCGATCATAGCCAGAATCATCATCCAGTGGACATGCCAACCAAAAAGCAGTAGCCATAGCCATTCTTTTTATATGAATAATTTGAACTCTATTATATATCATCTATATGCACCTTTAACTTTTCTCACTTAAAACACCGGCCAGTAACCCAGTCAGTATGGCCTTTTTCAAAACAGGACTAGCCTGCCTAAAAAAAGTTATCAATACGTCCTCTGAGTACTTCTCATTTTCTATGCTTGCTACATTTTGTAGCCTATCCATAATAAAACGTGCTTCTGCTGCAATTTCTGAGATAGTTTTATCATTAGAATTCATTACCCCTTCCTTTTCAACTGAATTTGATTTAGCAACACCAATTATACATCGTTTGATGATAAATACAATAAATAGTGTTAGGAAATAAGGCGGGTTTCCCCGCCTTTTTATTAATTTGTTTTTTCTAACTGTTTTTTACCTCTTGCTTTTCTTTGTCCGCTTGTTCCATACATTTCGCGGATCTCTTCAATTGTATGTGTTTTCCTGTTGTACACGCTTTTATGCTCTTCCGGTCTGTAATACCATTCTTTTTTTGTTGGTGCCCATTTGCATTTTAAAGCTTTGAGCATGTCTTTATGGTTTCGGGTTTCCCCTCTAATCCACACCCAATTGCCAATAACCTCGAAAATTACCCCCTCCATTGTCACAAGTGTTTTTAAAATACTCTCAATTTCTTCTCCATAATTATAAATATCATCTTCATTCACGGATTGAAATTGCTTGATCTTCTCTAAATTATTGACGAGAAATTCATACGCAGCATTGACCATTTTCATCATTTCTGCGCCATTGGGTTTTTATCTGGATGATACTTAACAGCGAGGCGTTTAAACGCTTTTTTGAGTTCTGCCTGATTAACTTCACCAGTTAAACCGAAAACATTGAGGGCTTCTTGAATATTCATGATTTTGTTCCTATCGCCGTTCGGGGCGTACCGTTCAAATCACTGCTGATTTGATAAATTCATTATACATCGTTTGATATCGGAATCAATATTATTATGCGCGTAAGCGCATGAAAAGCGGCATAAAAGAGTTAAATATTACACCGCGGTTAAACCGCTGAAGCCCGCCCTGGGGCGGTACGATTTTTCATAGGCAACATCACCCATCCCCTCCCTGCAAAGCCCATACGGCCTAACAGACGGATAATGCGTAACACTTCCCCTTCCCTCGGTGAGCGGTCAGAACGTCGTGCAGCGACGTTTTGAGCGTGATTTCCGAGGCGTTAGCGGCTGCGCTTGCGCAGACGGTTACGGGGGAAGATGCAGAGGACGAACAGAAAGGAAAGAATGCCATCACAATTGTCGCCGGCGCCTGGGCGCCGACGCCAAAAATGATGGTCTTTTTGCACCTGGCGCCCAGCTGCAGGACGCTATTTTGATGTCAAATTGACAGATACGGGTGTTTACCAGCCAGCAAGAGCAAGTAGTTATACTCTCCTACGGTTAAGGTTCCGCGTGTGTTTGGATTCTCTTTGGACTGCCAACTACGCGGCAAACAGCCAAATAGTTCAGCGGCTTGTTCGACGCTCAATCCGGCCTCTTCCCGTGTCCGCTTAACCTCATCAGCGGACGGTTTATGCTGTACCGTCATCAGTGCCGGTTGTTTCTGCGTCAAAACATGCTGCGGATGTTCACCGGCCAGCAACAGCAGAAACTGGAACTCTCCGGGGCGTATGCCGATCGTCTCTTTTGACGTTTCAGACTCTTTTTTCTGCCACGTTGCAAGCGTCACGCCGAACAAGGCCGCCAATTCTTTTTGCGTCAGGCCAAGTTGATTTCTCAACTTAGCAATTTCGGTGCCGGTAGCTATCATTCTTCGCCCTTAAAGAAATCAGAATCGAGTAAAATTTTGGTTGAGCGCAATTTAGGTAAATCCATCCCTTTTAATTCTTTTTTACTGTTTGCGGTAAACTGAGTAACCTGATCTTCAAATTCTTTTTCCGTACCGTCAGGAAAGCGCTTGCGTTTAATCCGTGTGAATACGGCCTCTAACTTGCCGTCATCCAATTTAAACACTTCTGTTTTGAACGTGTTCATGCCGCTGGAACCGGCATGATGATAGACGCAGGTTTTAGACATTACTTTGCCCTCTTAATTGACTAATAAATCCAACGAGCCGGATAATTTCATCCATCGTTAACCCTTTAAGGTTAATTTTATAGTTATCGTAGCAGTAGCGCTGAACCTCACCGCCGATCCCCTCGTGATTCAATTCACAGACTCTGTCACTGTGACCGTAACGAGGCCGCTCTACGCTGACTAAGCGCCCCAGCGCATCGATAAACCACCCCTTCACCTGCTGCCGTTCGGCCTCTCTTTCCCGATCGTTGACCGCTTTAGCGAGCTTGTCCTGGGCACTGTCCAAAAGCCGCTTGCGAATATCACGACTGATCGCCGTTGGTGTTCTACTGTGGGAAATATTAATCACGTTGTCGCTGCTGTGACCGATCACGCCAAGTAACCGGAACTGGTGATAGGAGCAGGTAACGATGATGCTGTAATGCCGGTATTCAGGAGAGCGCAAGACTTGACGCCATTGTTCAGACTTTAGGCGGTCGATGTGCCACCCGTCGCCAAGTAGCAAGCAGACTTGCTCAAGGGTGGTAATTTGCTGATTTGAAAATTCTTTCATGTTGTACTCCTATCGCCAATCGGGGCGTACCGTGTTTAATCTTATCGTTTGTCGGCGGTTAAATAGACTTCATCCCCTGCCCGTTTGCCAACAGCGATCACCAGCAGGACGATTTCGTTGTCGATGACTTGGTAAACCAGTCGATAGCCTGACGAACGTAGTTTGATTTTGTAGCGGTTCTGGCGGCCACTGAGTCGGGACGCTGGGACATGTGGATTCTCCAATCGCTCGGCCAGCTTTTTTTTCAGCTGCTCCCTGATCGGATGCCCCAGCTTTTCCCACTCTTTCAGCGCCCGCTTCTCAAACTTGAGTTTATAAGTCATCGAGAGAAACGCTCACGTACTCGGCATCTTTCATGCGCTCATCAACGATTTGATTGAGCTCCGCATCTTCGGCCAGTTCGCGATAGTATGCAAAAAGCTCAGGGGGAACGCAGTAGAACGCCGGTTCGTTGCGATTGAGGATCGCGATCGCTTCACCGTCTCCGTCGGCAACGGTTCCCATCGGATTTTTTTTCAGGTCGGTGATAGACGCCGCCGTAGTGGTTAAGATCTGGTAAGCCATATGCTCCCCTCCTTTACATCAAGTTAGAACACCAATATTAGCACCATTAAAAGCACCTTTCAATGTGTTCTAGCTGTGGAACTCATCTTCAAACGGATCCATTAATTCATTAATATATTTAACACCAACTTTATCTTTTATATCTTCTTTCAGTCGCTGGCAGATTAATTTGACGGCGCTGGTTTTAGCTGCCGTTTCGATTTGGCAATCATAAAGGCGTTCTAGCATGTATGTTATTTTTGTTATATTTGAACCGTATTTTGAATGGGCGTAAATTAAAAACTTCCCCCCTTCTTTATCGTTGAACTTTTCCATAAAAATGGTTGCTTGCGAATCTTCATCATAGTCAAATTGTTCAAGAACAATTTTCTTTGTTTTCTCTGGAAAGCTAACCTCAATAAAATCTATTTTTTCCCCTTTAATTTTATCGAGGAATTCAGAGAAGGAAGGATAAACTTGAGCAAACGAAATAAATTTATTGGCAGGGACTGAACAGGTATAAAAGCAATCAATGCCGTCATCCATTTTTGATTGAAACCCTAAATCACGGTCATAGTGGCTTTTACAAAACTCGACTAAATCAGTTAACGCGTTTTTTTCAGACAACCGCTCATCGGCAATTATCGTCTGTTCCTGAGTTTGCTCGTAGTAGTCAACATCACCGGCGCTGATCGCTTCCAGGATCGCAAAGTCCAACAACTCGCACTGTGACAGTATGCTCATCTCAATGCGATGCATCTGTATGTTATTGATTCCAGCCATTAATAATTATCCTTGCAATGTAAACAAGTACAGCCGAACTACCTGGAGGCTCGGCGACCAGTAAGCCTATGCGACCGGCCAGCAAAAGCAAAGCGACAATGCTGATAATGCTCAAACGCTCTCAGCGGGCTTTTGAGCGTTTTGGACGGTTTGGCGAAGGGGTTGCATTACAGAATGTCGTATAGCGCCTCTGAGAGCTTCACAGAGAGAGTCAAAAGGATCCTTTTAGGATCTTCCCCACCGCTCGCCGCAGTTTTGACTAGCGGAGGCAAGCAAAGCGCCGCCGGAGTCTGTCAAAACGAGGAAGCGGAATAGCTAACGGACGTTATGAGAGCACGCTCACACCTTAGCATATTGGGGCGATCAGGAGGTCAGACCGTGGGTTTTGTGGCTTCGGGTTATCCACAGGGTTTTGTATTACTGATC
>Ga0308167_1000920_pt1 | contig 41702 bp, 35 predicted proteins | sample PhyCR1_2_FD_202138 | JGI IMG/M metagenome (GOLD analysis project Ga0308167, IMG submission 202138) | Phyllosphere microbial communities from UC Gill Tract Community Farm, Albany, California, United States - DLSLRC.R1 | ecosystem: Host-associated > Plants > Phyllosphere > Unclassified | place... | reverse complement strand
TGCTCGCCACGCTGCTCGCGCACCAAACGCACGGCCCGGTCGCGAACTTCAGGGGAAAACTTCGCTTTCTTGTTCATAGCTCCATTCTCTCAAAGATTGGAGCCTCCTCAAAATCCGGCGCGCTTCAAGACTGCTATTTCAAAAGCATTGTGGCATTAATGCTGCGTACCGGTGACGCAGCACCTATTAGCGAGCTATTTTGGGACGATGCGCCCAGGTTTGATTTTCGTATGCTTCGGTTCGTTGAGAATATGAAAGCGCTCAGTCTGTGTTAATGCAATGAAGTGATACACTTGCTTTGCATTACACGCGTTATCACAGACCAGTATAAGCGGCGGATAAACGGCTGCATCATCCGGAACATACCCCGCGTCACGGCGAGTAGATACATCTATCGCGCGATCCTGCGTGCCATCGACGGAGAATAATGCATGTTGCAACAGTCGCGGTTCTTCATACGTGCTGCGTTTATTGGAATAAACGCGGCATCTGCGATTACCATGGCGACGGCACAAGCCGAACCCATGAGTGCGTGGCGTGCATTTTCTGGTTCGGGGGTCGCATTTGTCTTACCTCCGACAGGCTCACGCCCCATCTTGCTGACGGCATCAGAGGGATCGAAAGGTCCGTTGATCTCGCTGTTGAATCTGGAGAGCGCACTTTGTGTCGCGCATGCCGGATCGTCTACTGCTTTGCCACCATTTTCGGTAAATGGTACTTTGTTGCCTTTCGTTGAGGACTGCATCAATGGTTCTACCGTCGAACGACCGGCAACCGATCAAGGTGAAGCGTTTTTGCGTGGCGCTGCTCGTAGCGGGGAGGCCATTACAGTTGACGATGGGCAGGGCGCAGTGTTGCATTACCCGCCAGCTGATTTCGCGCCTGTACAGCAGGAACTTCAGTTGCGAGCCTACGGATTCTAATCGCTTACCCTAACGTCTCGACATCCCTCTAGCAACACTTGCCGGTCCAATTTTTTGCATTGGACGATCTAGGCTGGTCGACCCTGCGTAAAGATTCATTAATCACCATAGCGGTATTGCGCTTGATACCGTTTCAGCGCATTCTGACCCCGCAGTTCAAAGGGTGTGCAATGACTATGTTCGTATTCGTTGCGCTTCGGCATCTCTTTCATGTGGTCATCCTCGATGAACGAATCTTCCAGAGAGGTCGATGATAGCGTGGCATCGTTAGCCGCGCCACACATCGTTGTCATCGGTGGTGGATCGGCCGGCGCGATGAAGTCGCTGAGCCTCTTTTTCCAGATATTCCCGATTACACGACAGGATTTTGCATTCGTCATTGCCTTTCATTTTGGTGCCGATGCAGAAACACAGATATCCGAATTATTTTCGATAAAAACGACCATGCCGTTGCAAATGGTGTCGGATGGCATGCCACTTCGCCCGGGAAACATCTACGTCTTGCCGCCCGACGTTAGGGTAGAGATGCACGAGGCAATATGCCGCTTGGTGTCGGACGAAGGGCCGATGTCAGTGACAACGTTTATAGATCGATATATAACATCACTCGCCAGCGATCAGCGTGAGCGCGTGATAGGCATCGTGATGAGCGGCGCCGATGGCGACAATACGGTGGGGCTTCGTGCTATCAAGGCGGAAGGGGGGCTTGTCATTGCACAATCTCCAAATAGCGCGGAGGATCCCATCATGCCTCAAACGGCGATTGAGTCGGGATTGGTCGAATTTGTATTGCCTGTGCAAGACATGGCCGCCGCGGTGTTGGACTACGCGGATCAACTTCAGGGGTTGGCGCTACCTGAGCATGCTGCGCATGCGACGCCCGAAGCGGACGATCAGGCAGATGTGCCCGCGATGGATCTGGAGCCAGTTTTCAATGCTCTGGCAGGAGCTGGCACCGATTTTAGAGGCTATAAACGCTGCACGTTGAGGCGTCGCGTCGCACGCCGGATGGCGGTCAACCGAATTGATCGTTTCGAGAAGTATTGCCAATTGTTGAGCACGCAGCTAGACGAGGTGGAGGCACTGAGTCAGGAAATGATGATTGGTGTGACCGCATTCTTTCGGGATGCGGAGGCCTGGGATATGCTCGCGGAACGTGTATTGCGACCGTTACTCGATGCGCCCGAGGTGGCGCAGCCGTTGCGTATCTGGGTCCCGGGTTGCGCCACCGGGGAAGAAGCGTATTCGATCTCGATGCTGTTGACCGAGGAGATTGAAAAGCGCAAAAGCGGTCGCAGCTTCATGATCTTTGCGTCAGATGTCAATCGAACAGCATTGACGCGTGCGCGCCTTGGTATTTATTCCCCGGATGTTGCATTGCGATTGGGAGAAGCAAGGCTCTCGCGTTTTTTTCAGCCGTGCGAGCACGGCTATCAGGTGCGTCGGGAACTTCGCGAGTCGATCTTATTTACCTCTCAAAATTTGACGGCTGATCCGCCATTTTCGAGTGTGGACTTGATCAGTTGTCGCAATTTGCTCATATATCTGGAGCCGCTGGCGCAACAACGCGTTTTCACGCTCTTTCACTTCGCACTCAACCCAGAGTGCTATCTGTTCCTCGGACGTGCCGAAAGCAGTACTCCGGATGCAACGCATTTCCAGGAGGTATCCAAGAAATGGCGCATTTATCAACATGCACCGCTCACCATGCCAAGTGCGTCGATTCATCGCCATACATCGCGAAACGGGGGGCGCGGCGATTTCCCAAACGCAGGGCGGGTTGTCGGTCGTAATAAAGGGTATGCGGAATTGGTTAACACGGCGTTGTTGTCGCATCATCAGGCCGCGGTTTTGGCCAATACCGCCCATCAGGTTATCTATGTTAGCGGCGCCGTAGATTGCTACTTGGGGCAGTCTGAGGGCGAGCCGACAAATAACATTCTGGACATGACCCGCGAAAGATTGCGAATGAGGCTGCGGATCGTCTTACTCCGCGCGTCTCAGAATCCGTTCGGTGATGCGGTAAGTGAAGCCGTGTTGGGCGACGGCGTGCCTGACGTGCAGATCACGGTTTCCCATATTACCGATCAGATCTATGCGGGTAGCTTGCTGTTGATCCTGTTTGAGCAATTACCATTCGTAGAACGAATTATATTGCCACCGGTTGCGGAGGGAGGTGATTCCGATCTATGGCATCTCGAACGTGAACTTCGTACCACCCAGGCGGCATTGGGGTTCACGATCGGCGAATTAGAGGAAAGTAACAGCGAATTGCGTGTATCGAACGAAGAAATGCTGTCGATAAATGAAGAATTACGCTCGGCAAACGAGGAGCTGGAAACGTCGAAGGAAGAGTTGCAAGTCGTTAATGAGCAGTTGAATCAGGTCAATTATCAGCTAGAACAGAAAGTCCTGCAATTAGAGGCCCTGACGGACGATTTCACGAGCTTGCTCGCCAGTACTGAAATTGCCACCGTGTTGATTGACCGGCATGGTTTGCTGAAACGCTTCACGCCAAGTGCGGCGGCGATATTCGGTCTGGGGCCGACAGACATGGGACGTACGGTGCGGGAAACCCTGGTTGCACCGCTTGGCGATACGATGATGCCGGATGTCGAGCGCGTCTTGTCCGGCGCGATCGAGCAGGCGGAGAAAGAAGTCAAATCGGCATCGGGGCAGTGGTATGTCCGTCGCATCACGCCGTATATCGCCATTGTCGGCCAGTTTCCCGCCGGCACGGTGGTGACCTGGACGGATATCACAGATATCAAGAAAGTAGACGAGCGTGCAGGGCGCCTCGCTGCCGTCGTGCAGGACTCCAATGATGCCGTCACGGTCTTCGATCTGAATGGGCGGTTTCTTGCCTGGAACAATGCCGCCACTGTGATGTACGGTTACACGGAGGCAGAAGCGTTATGCCTGTCGGTTTCGGATTTGCTGCCACCTGGCGCGCGGGAGGATCATCACGATTTCATTCTCCACGCATTGGATAACCAGGCACTGCATTCCTATGAAACGCGACGCGTTGCCAAAGACGGTCGTGTATTGGAAATCTGGTTGTCAATGTCGATCCTGTTGGACGAGGGGGGCAACGCCGTGTCCGTGTCGTCGACGGAACGGGACCTGACGGACCGTGGCCTCAGCACGGCATTCCTGCGTCAACGTGCAGACCAGTTGGCGTTGGCGGATAGACGAAAAAACGAGTTCTTGGCGATGTTGGGACATGAGTTGCGCAATCCGCTCGCGGCGCTGATCTCGGCTGGGCATTTGTTTTCGCTGTCAGCGGTGGACGAAACAAAGAAGTCTTGGGCGGCAGGGGTGATACAGCGCCAAGGACGGGCCATGCTGCACCTCGTCAACGACATGCTCGATATCGCTCGCATCGCGGCCGGACAAGTGGAATTACATCAGCAGACGGTGGCGCTGAAGACCATTGTGCAAAGTGCCATCGATGTGTGTCAGCCAATCATTCAGGAGCGTCGACATCGCTTGTCGGTATCACTACCGGAGACCCCTGTGTATCTAAACGCCGATCCTGCTCGCTTGTCTCAAGTGATGGAGAACATCCTGATCAACGCGGCGAAATTCACCGCTCCTGGTGGGGTGATCTCGTTGCACGCAACCGCCTGCGCCGCGCAGCGATTGACCGTGCGGATCAAGGACAACGGCCGGGGCATTTCCGCGGGCATGTTGAACCAGATCTTCGATATGTTCGTCCAGGCGCCCACATCCGACGGCCAACGATATAACGGACTAGGCGTGGGATTATCGGTCGTGCGCCGTCTCGTGGAGTTGCACGGGGGAACGGTCCGCGCGATGAGCGACGGCCACAGCGGGAGTGAGTTCGTGATTGACTTGCCACTGGAGATCGGTGCAATTCCGGCGAGTGTGATAGCAGACTTTCCCATGCCGGTAGTCACGCCGTGCAAGCGTATCCTGGTCATCGACGACAATCGAGATGCGGGCGAAGCGCTCGCGCTGCAATTGGCCCATGAAGGTCATGATGTACGGACTGCCTTTGACGGCAAGTCGGGGCTGACCATCGCACAGGCCTTCGTGCCGGAGGTTGTCTTGCTGGATATCGGCATGCCGGGCATGGATGGCTATGCGGTCGCAAAAGCCTTGCGTCAGTCCGATGTCACGCGCGGTGCCTGTCTGATCGCCATTACCGGATTCGGCATGCCGTCGGATCGCCTCCGTTCCGCCGAGGCGGGTGTGGATCAGCATATGGTGAAGCCGGTCGATCGCGACAAGCTATTGCACCTGTTGGCGGCCATTCCGGGGCGTCCGGCGTTGCCGGGGTAATCCGGGTGCGGAGATATCCGAGAGCGCCATGTACGCGCTTACATTTATTTACGCACTACGGGCGCCCTGCAGTACGGGAATACACCGTTTTGCCCACTCAAGGCCCCCTTCGAGCGCGAAGTCGGCGCTTGCATAGGGGCCGCAAGGACTGATGCAGTTGCGCACGTCGAACGATACGTCGTCGCCGATGATTGGAAAGCCATCGGCACGGGTGATGATTGCATCGAAGCCGAAACCGTCAAGTCCCGACGGCGCGGCGCCCAGTACTTGTGGGATCGGTGTGACACTGACTAAAAAATCCTCGATTGGATAATTTTTTAGCATGACGATTCTCCGTGTGATGCAGTTAGTATAAACACGGATAGGGAAGACGTGTACCGCAAAAAATTTGCTGATTTTCCGATTCTGTTACAAATTTATTCAAGCTGCCGTACGGCTGTGACGGGTGGCCTAGTCGGCGAGTGATGCCTCGCGAAGCAGTCGACCGCACTCATCCAGCAAGTCCATGGCGACCGGTGATGCGTGATTCGGGTCCAACGATTGGTTCATTTCGTGCGCCATGTAAAGTCCTGCCTCACGAGAAAGGCTGTCGGCCAGTGTTTTGGCGAATTGTCCGCTGAGTTGCGCCAATTCCCGTATCAGCCGCGGCGGTCCGACCAGGTCTTGGCGCATCAGCCAGACTTTCGCGGTATCCAGTGCGCGATTATCGTCCGGCCAGACATCATGCTCGTAATACACGCTTAGCCGTTCGGAGGTCAGCGCGAACAGCAGGGCCTTGCGGTTGTCGAAATTCAGGTCTACGTGTGTCATCGGAGCAGGAGGGAGCGAAACGGACAAGAGAAGCAGCCGTCATTCTACAAAATGGTGGCATCGATGGGCTGCAGCACCAGACGCAAGACGCGAATATCCGGTTCGTCGCTGCGTTCGACAACAAACCCCAGGGTACGGGCGAGCTTGATCATGCGGGTATTCTCCGCCAGTACTTCGCCAACAATGGCGCGCGTGCCGCGTGCCCGGCAGTAAGCGATGATTCGCTGCATCAAAAGCGCGCCCAGCCGCAGGCCCTTGCGGTCAGAGCGCACCAGCACCGCGAATTCTGCTGTTTCATTGTCGGCGTCGGCAACGGCGCGTACGACGCCCAATGTGACGCTCGTTGGCGCCCCGCCATCGGCTTGCGCGATCTCGGTGGTGGCAATGAAGGCCATTTCACGGTCGTAGTCGATTTGCGTCATCCGCGCCAATTGACTATGTTCCGGCGCGTTCACCGCACCGAAGAAGCGCATCCGTAGATCGTCGTCAGTCATCGACTCCACCAGGATGCGATGCGTGTGCTCGTCTTGCGGACGAATGGGCCGTACGGTGATTGCCTGACCTTGCCAATGAACGGTGGATTCGAGTTCCGCAGGATAGGGACGCACCGTGAATCGATATCGTGCGCGTGGCGTATTGGTATCGGTCGACGCACCCGTTGTCGACAATCGGGCAAGGGAATCCGGTGCCGTGACGTGTAGTGTACAGTCGCGCATTACAATGCCGTCGTCATGCCGATGCGCGGCGCGCAACGAGAGCCCCGCGATTTCAGGTACGGCAACGATCACATCGGACAGGCGCGCCAGAAAACGCGTGAACGCACGGAACGAGGCATGGCCGTGCGTTGGCGCGCTGGGAAGTCGGCCGACCAGGTCGCCAGACAGGACGGTGCTGATCGGCAGAATGGTCCATTCGGTCTGCTGCGTGGGTGCGCCGGGAAACGCACCGGGCGGTGTGACGCCCAACACCATGCCGAAGTGGAGATCCCGCTTGACCGTCAGCGCCATGAACGGACCGGTCCGTTCGTCGTTGCCCGTTTCTCTCGCCCCGGCAGGGCGGCTGGTAAGGTCCGGTGCGTGCGGCAGCAACGTCGCCAGTAATGCAAACGCGTCGTCGTGCGTCAGCATATCCGATGGCGCACCCGACGCCAGGCGTTGTTGCAGGCCGGCCCTCGCGGCGGCGATCGCGCCCGCCTGGAGTTGGCCGATCGATTCCGGTGTTTCCGCCAGCAATACCTGGTTGCGTTGATATTCGCGCATTGCGGCAAACGCGCGGGCCAGGCGTTGTGGTGTGGGGAAGACCGCGATCTTATGCTGATGCAGCAGTGTGCGGACCGCGGGATCGAAATCACCGAGCCAGCAGGTCATTAACGCACGCGGCCAGCGCGCGGCATGCGCTGCCACCGTCCGGGCCAGCGGCAGCGCGGGCGCATGGACGCTGGGCGTGTGGACGACAAAGAGCGCACCCGTCGATGATTGTGGCGCCAACGCGCGAATGGCCGCGTCGTAGACCGACGGATCGGCTGTTTCCCCGAGATTGATCGGGTTGCGACCGTTGCGCCACGGCAGTTTTTCCCTCGCCAGGGCGGGAGTGCCGGTTTCGGACGCCGATGCCGGCATGGCTTCGGGCTTGCCGCCATCCCGTACGGGATCATGCATCACTGCAAGGCGACCGCCAGCCGCATGGAGCGCATCCGCGGCCAAGGCGCCGGTGAAACCGCCGTTTGACAGGATGGTGGCAGCATCGCTGCCGGCGAAGCGGCCCACATGCAATGTCTCGATGGCGTCGAGCAGGTCCTCTATCGATTCCACCCGTACCATGCCCGCGCGTCGAAATGCCGCGGTGAAGAGGGCATCGTCCGCCCGTTCATGGCGGGCGCGCAGGACCAGCACCGGCTTATTGCGCGAAGCGGCGCGGGCTGCCGACAGAAACTTGCGCATTGCGTCCGGTGCGACGAAATCCATCGATAACGCAATTGCGCCGGTCTCGCCGTCGCTTGCCAGATAATCGAGTAGATCGGCGCTGTCGATGTCGGCTTCGCGCCCGCTTGTGATGACCTTCGAGAAACCGATGTGACGCGCGCTCGCCCAGGATACGGCTGCGTTGGCGAAAGAACGCGATTGTGAAATCAAGGCGACCCGTCCTTCCAGCGCTGGTGTGTCGCCGGTGCTCGCATGCAGTTTCGCGCGGCTCGACACAATGCCGCTGCTGGACGGGCCAAGAACGCGCAGCATGCCGCGGCGCGCGCGGGCGAGGACCTGGGTCATCAGTGCATCACTTGCGATGTCGCCGCCGACGTCCGTGCTTGTCGTCTCGTCCAGGCGTCGATGCGGATCGCCATACAATACCGCCGCGCGCACGCTGGCATCCACCAGGGCGTCGATGACACTCGGCCAATCTTCGGGGGCGGTACAGACGAGTGCCAGATCGCAGTGCGCGGCGGTCGTCCGTAATGTGACGGCATGGACCACGCCAGGATGATCGTGAAATGCATCGCCATCGGTCGGATCGCCGTGCATGCCACCCTTTGCGTGGGCGTGGCGGCGCGTCTTTTCCGTGCCGTCGCTGTCGATGCCCGGCAGAAACGCGTGCCGCCGTACCTGCGCGCCATCGGCGACAAAGCCGCCTTGCACCAATCGTGTCTCAAGCAGTGAAGCGGTATAGGAGAGGATCGCCGGTTGCCCTGCGATGATTTGGCCAACGGCGTCCGCATCTGATGTGGCGCGACCGCGTGGCGGCGTGTTGCCGGCCCCTGCGGACGGGGCCACGATCACGACGGAACGCGGACGAAATAAAGCATCCAGATGACGTATCGACACCAATCTCTCCGTGGACGGCACGCGCCGCGCGCGGCACGGCAACCCCTACAGCATAACGGCATGTAGTGACGCTGCCTATGTCGGGCGGTACAGGCATTGATCTGACCCCAGGTGTTGCGTCGACGGATGGGATGGATCGATCGGTCAGCGGTCGCCACGCGGCAGATCGAGCGTGTCGGCGATGACGGCGGATACCCGTTCACGCCTTGGACCGTGCCGTACCGGGACGGCCAGAACACGATCCTCTGCGATGACAAAGATGCGCTGACGCGCGCGACGCACGGGATGACCACCGGTGAAATCGCCGAACGCCGGCAAGACGCCGACATCGGCGCCAAAATGAAAACACGGCAGCCGCACCGCATCGGCGCCGGTGCGAACGGTGAACACCGGATGTTCATGGCCCGCGAGTGCATAGTGTCCGGGCGTTTGCATCGGATAATGACAACATGCCCACGGCGCGATCAGCCAAGGTTCATCATGTACGGCGATACCAAGCGATGTTGGCGGTAGGCCCGCATGCCGGTCATGGTTGCCGGTGATCAACACGACTTCCAGGGGGGCGTGCGCATCGCGCCAGAGCCGCATCGCATCCAGGATTTCGGGAGATTGCGCCTCACGGGCGTGCAGCAGGTCGCCTAGGAAAACAAGTCGTCTGGCCGGATACCGCAGCAACAGATCGGTCAACCGCGACAGCGTCGACGCGCTGACGCCGCGCGGCACCGGCACGCCGCGCGCGTGGAAAACAATCTCTTTGCCCAAATGCGCGTCGGCCACAAACAGCGTCGCGCTGTCGGGATCGAAAACTGCGCGTTCCGGGCAAAGCATCAACGGATGACCGGCGACATCGATGGTCAGCGGCTCCGGCGCATGGAGTGGAATGGACGTGGATGCCAAGGGTGGATAATGTGCTCAGGCAGAGGGGCGCCGATGATCCGCGGCGCGTTCCAGTGTCTTAAGCATACGCTGTACCCGCTCATGTAACCGCTCGCTACTGATTCTTTCCCTCAACCGCGCAATCATCAACGGAAAGGCGAAGGGGGTCGGCTTGGGGGGGGTCGTCTGAACAATCCGTCCACCATTGATGCGATGCAGCGCCAGACGCAAGCGGTCGACATCGAGTTCCTGCACCAGTACTTCGTCCCGCGCCTGCTGCAGCAGCCGGTTGTCCGGCTCGTGTTTTGCAAAGACCTGGTAAAAGAGGCCGGCCGACGCTTGCAATTGACGCGCACTGCGCTTTTCTCCTGGATGGCTTTGAAAGATGAGGCCACTGATACGCGCAATCTCACGGAATCGGCGCATCGCCAGTTCCGATGCGTTGAGGCTATCCAGGATGTCCTGCTCCAAGCCCGCTAGCGCGAAAATGCCGCTATCGATGAGCGCTTGCCAATCCAGTCGTTCGGGCGTGAGTAATTCGAAGCCGTAATCGTTCACGGAAAGCGACACCGTCAATGGACGGCGTTTTGCAGCGCGCCAGGCGCACAAGGCAGCCAGTCCGATATGCGCCGTACGGCCTGCAAACGGGTAACAGAAGTGATGCCAACCCTCGCGCGTCTTGACCGTCTCCAGCAGCAGGGCGTCTGGACGCGGTAACGCCGACCAGTCCCGCTGTAGCGACAGTAATGGCATGACGGCCCCTATCTCAGCGGCACGGATGGTACCGGACGCGGTGTCGGACGCATCGCGCATCGGAAGACATTTTTCATCGAATTTCAGGGCAACGGTTTCGAGCACATCGAGCATGGCGTCCGCCAGTTCCGACGACAACGGCATGCGTCCCCCTTGCCACTGCGGAATCGCGCCCCGCGCGCTATCCGAGCGGCGGACATAGGCGGTCATGTCCTTGATGCGGACTAGCGCGACAGTTCGTCCGGCAAAGGTAAACACGTCACCAGGGCGCAGGCGTGACACGAAGGATTCTTCAATCGTGCCGATACAGCCGCCACTGACCCATTCGATGCGCATCGCGGCGTCCGAGACGATCGTGCCGATGTTGGCGCGATGTCGCCGGGCCAAATCGGCGCGTGGGGCATGGTAGCGTCCATCGGCGGCGCGGGCGACGCGATGATATGTGGGATAACCCTGCAACGCGTTGCCGCCATGCTCGACAAAGGCGATGGCCCAATCCAATGTCGCGCGGTCCAGTGCCTGATACGACCAGGCCTGATGCAATTCATCAAGAAGAGAGGGGCCGGCGTCGAAGCCGCCACCCAGGGCCAGGGTCACCAGATGCTGCACCAATACGTCGAGCGGGCGTTCCGGCGGGCTACGAGATTCGATGTGGCCCGCGACGGCAGCATTGCGCGCCGCCACTGCTTCAACGAGTTCGAGCGCGTGCGTGGGGATCAGCGTCACCCGCGACGGGCGCCCGGGCGCGTGACCGGATCGCCCGGCACGTTGCAGTAATCGCGCGATGCCTTTCGGAGACCCGACCTGGAATACGCGCTCCACCGGGGAGAAATCGACGCCCAGGTCCAGGCTGGACGTGCAGACCACGGCCTTGAGCTTGCCTTCCCGCAGCGCATCCTCCACCCAGCGGCGCACGTTCGCGTCGAGGGAGCCGTGATGTAACGCGATCAATCCCGCCCATGCCGGACGGGCGGTGAGAAGCGCCTGATACCACAGTTCGCATTGCGCGCGGGTATTGGTGAACAGCAACGCGCTGCCGGCATCGTCGATTTCCCGGGCCACCGGTTCCACCAGGCGCGTGCCGAGATGACCGGCCCAGGGGAATCGTTCGATGGCGTCGGGGATCAGTGTATCGATCGTTACCTGTTTCGCCGTGTGCCCCTGCACGGTCCGGCGTCGCCGCTCCGGAACAGCGTGCAGCAGGACATCCTGTGCGAGCGCGAGGTTCCCGAGCGTGGCGGACAGTCCCCATACACGCAGGGCACGGTCGTCGCCGTATGAAGTGCGATGGCCTTCGCACGCGACAGTCGCCGGAGACCGCGCATTGGTGCGCCATCGTGCCAGACGGGCCAGTGCCAGTTGTACCTGCACGCCACGCTTGTTGCCTATCATCTCGTGCCATTCATCGACGACGATGGTATGCACGTGTTGCAACAGGGTTGCCGCGTTGGCGCGGCTGAGGAGTAGCGACAAACTTTCCGGTGTGGTGACCAGTGCGGTGGGTAGCCGCCGATCTTGGCGTGCGCGCTCCGTGCCGGGCGTGTCGCCCGTGCGCAGGCCAAGGGTCCAATCTGGCCGGAGTGACGCCATAGGCGCGGACAAGGCGCGAAAGGTGTCCGCGGCCAGCGCGCGCATCGGCGTGATCCAGAGTATCGACAGCGGCGGTCCATGGCGTTGCTTGGGCTCGTCGTTGCCTTCGTTGCCGTTGCCTAGAATGCCGCCCCAGACGGCGAGCGTTTTTCCAGCGCCAGTGTTTGCGTGCAATAGTCCGCTGTCGCCAGCTTGCATGTGCGCCCAGACGGTTTCCTGGAACGGGAAAGGACGCCAGCCGTTATCGTTGAACCATTGTTTCAGCCGTGCGCTCATGTCTGGGGCCGGCGCGGTTCATCCGGACTGGCAGGCGATGGCGTGTCTTCGGCGCAAGGCAAGGCTACGGCGTCCGGCAACAGGGCTTGCAAGCTGGCCAGCGTGTCACCTTCCTCGATGGGTTTATCCTCTCTCCATCGCAGCATGCGCGGAAAGCGTACGGCAATACCGGACTTATGCCGCGGGCTGCGGGCAATGCCTTCGAAGGCGATTTCAAACAGCAATGTCGGACGGACGCTGCGGACGGGCCCGAACTTCTCGATGGTGGTGTTACGGACGATCGCGTCGACGCGCTTTATTTCAGCATCGGTTAAACCGGAATAAGCCTTTGTAAAAGGCACCAATGCACGACTGGGCTGTTCGGGCGGCCCATCCCACACGGCGAACGTGTAGTCAGTGTAGAGATTCGCGCGTCGGCCATGTCCGGCCTGGGCATACAGCAGCACGGCATCCACGGTATAGGGCGCAACTTTCCATTTGTACCACTCGCCATCGGCTCGCGTGCGTCCCACGCCGTAGCGGCTTTGGCGGTGCTTCAGCATCATGCCTTCCACGCCGCGGCTTCGGCTTTCCGCACGGAGCGCCGCAAGCGCCGCCCAGTCTGGCGCGGTCACGACAGAAGGCAGTGCGATGGCCCGTTGCGAGGGGCCGGCGGCGCGGCCGTCGGTCAGTAAAGCGGCCAGCAAGGTTTCCAGGGCTGCGCGGCGCGTGGCAAGCGGGACTTCTCGCAGGTCTTGCCCCGATTGTTCCAGCAAGTCATAGACGAGATAGCGTGCTGGCGCATCAGCGAGAATCTTCTTGCTGACCGTCTTACGGGTAATGCGCGGTTGCAATTGCGAGAATGGCGCTGGGCCGGGGGCATCGACTGCCCAGGCGACGATTTCGCCATCGAGGACCGTGCCATCCGGCAGTGCATCGGCCGTGGCGGTGATCTCGGGAAAACGATCGGTGATCAAGTCTTCACCGCGCGACCACAACCACGCTTGCCCACCGCGCTTCACCAGTTGCGTGCGGATGCCGTCCCATTTCCATTCCGCCTGCCAATCCGCGCGCTCGCCGAGCTTGCCCGCCACCGACTCCGGCGTATCGATATCACCCTGCAACGGTTGCGCCAGAAAGAACGGATACGGCAGACCCAGATCTTCCGCTGCAATGGTTTGAACGGGGGACGCCGACGGCACCAAGGCCAATATCGATTGTGTCGCGCCAGACGGCGAGCCGGGATGGCCAGTGTCAGCAGCGGCTATTGTATTCTCGTCATATTCATCGCCAGCGATGTCCTTATCGAGAACGGCATCCTTTGCGATCAATGCAAGAAAACGCGCTGCGGTAGGGGTGCGTTTGGTGTCTGTCCATCCCACCATTCGATGGGCAATACGCTTCTGATCGATCCCGGCGATATCGGCAAGCGCGCGGATGACCAATTGTCGTGACACGCCGACGCGAAATCCGCCGCCGATCAGCTTGGTCAGTAAAAAGCGGCCAGACCAATCGAGGCTATCCCAGTAGCCGAGCAACGCCTGTTCAATCGTCTCCGGCGCGGCGCCACGCAGGGGCAGCAGCCGATCGGTGATCCATACGGAGAGAGGCGTGTCGTCATCGGAGGTCGGTGGGGGGAGGACATGGGCGATTGTTTCGGCGAGGTCGCCCACGGTGTGATAACACTCGTCGAAAAGCCATTCCGGCAAGTGCGCGCGTTGTTGCGCGAGCGTGCGCAACACGCGGGTAGGCACCACTTGGCGTGGCTTGCCGCCGGACAGGAAGTACGCTGCCCATGCCGCATCGGCCGGGGCAGCGCTATTGAAATACGCACGCAAGGCGTTGTGCTTGTCGTGGGTAGCGGTACTGGCATCCAGCGTGGTATACAGCGTCGCGAAGGCCTTCATCGGTGCATCGTTCCGATGCTCGGCGCGGCGCCCTCGGGCGGTGCGGCGTCGTTGCCAGTGATGTTCGCAGTAGCCAATTGAGACTCCGTGCCATCCTCACCCTCATCGCCGGTATAAGCCGTCTCAAAGTTCCCCGCCTCGTAGCCATGCTCCGTCAGCCAGCGCACCAAGGGGGCGGTATGGCCGTGCGTGACGATCACGCGGGACGCGCCGGTCGCATCGATCGCTTGCAAAAGGCCGGGCCAGTCGGCGTGATCGGATAATACGAATCCGTGATCCACGCCGCGTCGCCGTCGGGCGCCGCGCAAGCGCATCCATCCCGACGCAAAGGCGTCGCGATAGGCGCCGTGTTTATTGAATCGACGTAGCCATGGCGTACCGGCCGCGGAGGGCGGGGCGACGACTAACGCGCGTGACCAGTCGCTGGTTGACGCGTTCCTCGGGCTACCGGCGTCGGGCGGCTGCACGCGCTGCGTTGGCGGCAACACAACGCCGCAATCGCGATAGACCTTATTGAGGTTTTCCACGGCACCATGGCAGACGATCGGGCCGATGGATGCATCGACGGACGCCAGCAACCGCTGTGCCTTGCCGAACGCGTAGCAAAACACGACAGACGGCCGTCCAGCGGCCGCGTTCTCGGCCCACCAGGCGTTCACGCCGGCAAAGACCCGATCCGGGCTGTCCCATCGATAGATCGGCAAGCCAAAAGTCGATTCAGTAATGAATGTATCGCATCGCACTGGTTCGAATGGCGCGCATGTCGGATCGGGTGCGACCTTGTAATCGCCGGAGGCAACCCAGACGTTGCCGCGATGGGCGATACGAACCTGGGACGCGCCCAGCACATGACCCGCAGGATGGAACGACAAGTCCACCGCGCCGATGCGAAGCGTTTCACCGTACGGCAGCGTTTGCAAGTCGATGTCGCCAAGGCGGGCGCGTAATACGCCGGCCCCTGCTTCACTTGCAAGATAGTGCCGGTTGCCGGTGCGGGCGTGATCCGAATGGGCGTGCGTGATGATTGCCCGGTCCACGGGCCGCCACGGATCGATATGAAAATCCCCGGCAGGGCAATACAGGCCACGCGATGTGGCGATGATAAGGTCGTCGGACAATCGCAGGCGGCTCCCTGTACGTTAGGCCGCGGCCGGTGGTAGTAACGCACTTGTTCCATTGCTGGCGAACGCGTTCCGATTCACGTCGATGCAAAAAACATACCCGATTTCAATTCAGCGCGCTAGCGTGTGGACATGCCTGTGGCGGGTGCGTCCTTCTGCTGGATGATGGCCGCGAGCCGCGCGTCATAGCTCGAGTGGATGTGGGTCCGTGTCTTTTCCGGGCGGGCATGGCGATAGGCGTGTCGCAGTGCCAGTGCGGCTTCGTGAAAACCGGAAAGAATCAGTTTCTGTTTGTTGCCGTAGCCGGCGATATCACCTGCCGCGTACACGCGAGGTATCGATGTTTGGAAATGCAGCGGATCGACGGTCGTCCGGCCGCCTGCGATGTCGAGACCCCAATCGGCGATGGGGCCGAGTGCGGCAACCAGCCCGTACAGCACCAGCAACTGGTCCGACGCAATCGTATGATCGCCGTCGCGTTCCTTCAAGGTGATGGCCGACAAGATCTGGGCGGTGTCACTGGTATTGCCAGTCTCGGAGGGCTCCGCTGGTGCCGTATGCAGATTGCCGATCGTACCAATCCGCAATGCGATATCACCGCGCGCGACGGCCGCGCGCAGCGCCGCAACGGACGCGTCGGCAGCCCTGAACGTGTCACGGCGATGGACGAGCGTCAACGTACTGGCCACGTCGCGCAAGGCGAGAGCCCAGTCAAGCGCTGAATCGCCCCCTCCGGCAATTACCACGCGCTGACCGCGAAAACGCGCGATATCGCGGACCGCGTAATGCACGGCGTGACCTTCCAATGCTTCCGCGGTCTGTGCGGCCGGCCCTGATATGCGTTGCGGCACGAAGGCGCCATTCCCCGCGCAGAGGAGCACTGCCGCTGCGTGAAAGGTCAGCCCACGGTCGGTCTGGACGACGATGTGATGTGTGCCGGCGATTTCCGTCAGTGCCGGATCCGCTGCAGTGGACGTGGCGACAGGGGGCGTGGCTGGCACGGCCTGCAAGGTCCGCGCTTGCTGGCCGAGATGAATGGCGGCGCCGAAAGGGCGCGCTTGTTCCAACAAACGCGACACAAGCTCACGCGCCGTGCAGATGGGGAGCGCGGGGATGTCGAAGATCGGTTTGTCCGGATACAGCTCCGTGCATTGGCCGCCCGGTTCATCCAACGCCTCGACGATTTCGCACGACAACCCGAGCACGCCCGCCTGAAACGCGGCGAATAGACCCACCGGTCCTGCGCCGATGATCAGGATGTCGACGCAACGCGGCACGCTGGCATGCGCCGGCTCGCCCGATGGATCGGCAACTTGACGTGACGCCGCGGCGGGTGGCAGTGGCGATGCCTCCGGTACGCCGGTGGCATGGTATGGGTCTGGCCGGTTGGTAGGAAGCGAACAAACTGCCTGGCTGGTGCTGGGGGCGGTGCTCATCGATTCGATCGTCCTGTTGCGCTCGCCCGCCGCGTCATGCCGCGTTGACGGCGTCGCGTGGCGACGATCGACGCTGCGGTCCCGCGCGGGCTGAGGGAATAGCCGCATTGTCGCTCGAAATCGCAGCCGATTGCGTGACGCGCGCGGTTAGCCCTTTGCGCCACACGGCTTTAGAAACGTGATCGCGTCAGTCCGACGCCAGCATGTCGCGACGGCGCTGATCCCGTTTGCGGCGCCGACGATCGCGCCAGGCGTGTGTGCGTGCCTTGGCGCGCTCCAATACCAGGTAGACCACCGGCGTGGTGTACAGCGTCAACACCTGACTGACGATCAGGCCGCCGACGATCGACACGCCCAGGGGCTGGCGCATCTCCGAGCCTTCCCCCAGCGTCAGTGTCAATGGCACGGCGCCGAGGATGGCCGCCAAGGTGGTCATCATGATCGGCCGGAATCGCAGTCGACATGCCTGGTAGATGGCGGTCCGGGCATCGGTGCCTGGAATGCGGGCGGCGCTGATGGCAAAGTCGATCATCATGATCGCGTTCTTCTTGACGATGCCGATCAGTAGAATCACGCCGATCAACGCGATGATGCCGAAATCGATATTGAAAAGCCGCAACGCGAGCAGCGCGCCAATGCCCGCTGACGGCAGCGTCGACAGAATCGTCACCGGATGCAGATAGCTCTCGTAGAGAATGCCCAGCACGATATATACGGCGGCGATGGCGGCCAGAATCAGTAGTGGCATATCCGATTGCGACTGTTGCGCCGTCATCGCCGTTCCGGCAGCCGACCCCTGAATCGTCCCCGGCACCCCGATTTCCTGCATCGTCTGCTGTATCAAGGTGATCGCATTGGCCAGGTTGCCGCCCACCGGCAAGTTGAACGAGATGGTGGTCGCCACGAATTGGCCCTGATGATTCACCGACAAGGGGGTGTTGCCGATGCTGAAGTGCGCGATCGCGGACAACGGCACCATCGTTTCCTTCGACGTACTGACGGCTGAGCCGGTGGACGAACTGCTGTTACCCGTCGACGTGATCGAATTGGTCGCCTGGTTCTGCACGGCGCTCGCCAGCGCGGTCTGTTGCGAGGTGATCGAATCGGCACCGGTCGTGCTGCTGCTTGACTGTGTCGAGGCGCCGGATGATGACGACGTTCCGGTCGAGTCCAGCGTCGAGTTCGTGCTGCTGGTTCCGCTGGTGTTGCCCGATGTGCTGATATAGATCTGCTTCAGGATGTCAGGGCTTTGCCAATATTTACTGTCGACGGTCAGGATCACGTGATACTGATTCATCGCGTTGTAGATCGTGGATACCTGGCGTTGCCCGAACGCGTCGTACAGCGTGTTATCGATCTGTGCCGGTTGAATACCGAAGCGTGCGGCCGTAGCGCGATCGATCGTGATGTCGCTCTCGAGCCCCTTTTGTTGCAGATCGGAATTCACGTCCGCGAGTTCCGGCTTGGCCTGTAGCGCCGTCACGAGCTTATTGGTCCATGTGTACAGCTCCGTGGTCGAGTCGCCGAGCAATGTGTACTGGTACATGGCGTTACTCTGACGGCCGCCCGTGCGGATATCCTGCGCCGATTGCAGGAACAGCCGGATACCCGCGACCTTGTCCAGCTTGGGCCGCAGTCGCGCAATGACTTCGCTTGCGCTGACGTCACGCCGCGCGCGGGGCTTCAGCTCGACAAATACGCGGCCACCGTTCGTCTGCGATCCGGTGCCACCCGTGGAGCCCACGACATTGAGCACGGCGGGGTCCGCCTGGACGATTGCCATCACTTCCCGGAATTTACCCTGCATCGCCTGGAAGGAGACGTTCTGGTCGGCCTGGATGCCACCGATCAGGCGCCCGGTATCTTCATCGGGGAAGAAGCCTTTTGGTATCTTCACATACATATAGAAATTCAGGCCGACGGTGGCGACCAGGATCAGCAAGATCGTTTTCCGGTGATCGAGCGACCAGATCAGCGTCTCGGCATACCAATCGACGCACTTCGCACCCCAGCGGTTCAGCGTATTGCCACAACGTCGCCAGAATCCCGGGTTCTCTTGCTCGCCTGGCTTGCGGTGCGAGATTAGCAACGCGCACATCATCGGCGTGACGGTCAGGGAGACCAGCATGGAAATGCCAATCGATATCGCCAGCGTGACCGCGAATTCGCGGAAGAGCCGACCGACGATGCCAGACATCAGTAGTATCGGTAGGAAGACAGCGACCAGGGACAATGTGATCGACAGCACGGTCGGTCCGATTTCCTGCGCCCCGAGCAACGCGCCGGCGCGTCGCGGCATGCCGCGTTCGACATGCCGCGCGATGTTTTCGAGAACGACAATTGCATCGTCGACAACAAAGCCGGTGGCGATCGTCAACGCCATCAGGGACAGAAGGTCGAGCGAATAGCCGAGCAGGTACATCGCACCAAACGTGCCGATGATCGAAATCGGCACGGCGACGGCCGGGATGACCACCGCGCGCCAATCCTGCAGGAAGGCGAACACGACCAGGACCACCAGAATGACGGCGACGATCAGGGTCAATTCCGTATCGTGCAACGACGCCTGAATCGTCGTGGTCCGGTCCTGCGTGACCTTGACATCGACGTCGCTCGGGAGCCCCGCGGTCAGCGACGGCATCCGTTCGCGGATGCGTTTCACCGTGTCGATCAAATTCGCGCCGGGCTGCGGGAAGACGATCAGGATCACCGCGTTGCGGCCATTCGACATCCCGAGATTATTGACATCCTCTACCGAATCCACAACGCGACCGAGGTCACTCAGCCGGATTGGCGCATTGTTGCGGTAGGCCACGACCATGTCCCGATACTGCGCGGCCTTGGTCGCCTGGTCGTTCGTATAGACCTGATAGCGCTGCGCGCCGACATCGAAACCGCCTTTTGGGCTGTTGGCATTGGCCGCGGCAAGCGCGGCGCGGACGTCCTCGAAGCTGATGCCGTAATGGAATAGCTTCTGCGGGTCCATTTCGGCGCGCACTGCGGGCAGGGCACTGCCGGCAATGTCCACATCGCCCACGCCCTCGATCTGCAGCAACGCTTGTGCAACCTCGGTATCGGCCTTGTCGTATAGCTGGCCGGCGGACAATGTGTTAGACGACAATCCCACCAGCAGGATCGGCGCCGACGCGGGATTGAATTTCCGATACGTCGGATTCGAGCGCAGGCTCGTCGGCAGATCGGCGCGCGCGGCATTGATGGCGGCCTGAACATCACGCGCCGCGCCATTGATGTCGCGGCTCAAGTTGAACTGCAGGATGACGCGCGTCTGGCCGGTATTGCTCATCGACGTCATTTCGGAGACATCGGCAATGGCGCCCAACCGACGTTCGAGCGGCGCGGCGACGCTGGTCGCCATGGTTTCCGGACTCGCACCGGCCATCTGCGCCTGCACGACGATCGTCGGCATGTCCACCTGCGGCAATGGCGCGACCGGCAGCTTCAGGAACGCGAACATCCCGGCCAGCGCGATGCCCAAGGCTAGCAACGTCGTGCCGATCGGCCGCATGATGAAAAGCCGCGACATGTTCATCGTGCGTCCCGTCCACTCGGGAAGTCGTCATTGCCGCTGCCGTCCCGACCCTGCTTGCGCATGCCGTCTTGATCGTCATGCTTGCCGTCGGCCCCGAAGCGGCGGCGCAGGCGCACGCCGATCCGGTCGAACCACAGATAGATCACCGGCGTGGTGAACAGCGTCAGCAATTGGCTGACGATCAGGCCGCCGACGATCGTCACCCCCAGCGGTTGCCGCAATTCGGAGCCCGAGCCGGAACCAAGCATCAACGGCAGGCCGGCAAGCAGTGCGGCCATCGTCGTCATCAGAATCGGACGGAAGCGGAGCAGGCAAGCGCGATGAATGGCTTCCCGCGGGCTCAAACCTTCCTCGCGTTCGGCATCCAGCGCGAAGTCGATCATCATGATCGCGTTTTTCTTCACGATCCCGATCAACAGCACGATGCCGATGATCGCGATGATGTCGAGGTCGTTGCCGGTCAGCATCAGTGCCAATAGCGCGCCGACACCGGCCGACGGCAGCGTTGACAGAATTGTGATTGGATGAATGAAGCTTTCATACAACACGCCCAGGACGATATACATCGCGACAACCGCTGCGAGTAACAGGAACAGCTCGTTACCCAGCGACGACTGGAACGCCAGTGCCGCACCCTGGAAATTCGTTGTGAACGAACCCGGCAGGTTCAGTTCCGACTCGGCTTGCTTGATCGCCTTCACCGCCTCCCCAAGGGATGCGCCCGGCGCGAGGTTGAACGCGATGGTGGCCGCCGGGAACTGTCCCAAATGGCTGACCAGCAGCGGCGCATCCTGTTCGCGGAAGGTCGCGATCGCCGACAGCGGTACCTGCGAAGTGCTGCCGCTGGACGAGGGCAGGTGCAAGGAACCCAACGCGGCGATGCTGGTTTGCAGCGATGGCATGGCCTCGAGAATCACGCGGTACTGGTTCGACTGAGTATAGATCGTCGAGACGATACGCTGGCCGAACGCGTCGTACAGCACGTTGTCGACGGTGGCGGGCGTGATGCCGAACCGCGCCGCGGTGGCGCGGTCGATATCGATATAAACTGCCTTGCCCTTTTGCTGCAAATTGCTGCTGACGTCGGCTAGCGCAGGCGAGACCGCCAGCTTGTCGATCAACTTGGGTACCCAGGTGTCGAACAAGGCCGCGTTCGTGTTCTGCAAGATGAACTGGTACTGGGTCAACCCGCTGCTCGACTCGATCGACAGATCCTGCACCGGTTGCATATATAGCGAGATGCCGGCGACCTGAGCGGCGGCGGTGTTGATACGTCGGATGATCTCGGATGCGGTGGCGGTACGGTCGTCGCGCGGTTTCAGGTTGATCAGGAACCGGCCGCTGTTCAGTGTGACGTTGGTGCCGTCCACGCCGACGTAAGAAGAAAGATTCTCGACATCAGGATCTTTCAGAATCACATCGGCCAGGGCCTGTTGTCGTTCGGCCATCGCCTGAAAGGAGATCGACTGGCCGGCGACCGATGTGCCCTGGATCTGCCCGGTATCCTGCACCGGGAAAAACCCCTTCGGCACGACAATATACAAAATGACGGTCAGCGCCAGCGTCAATACCGCGACCAGCAGGGTCAATGGCTGGTGATCGAGTACCAGCTTCAGCATCCGGTCATAGCCACCGATCATCCGATCGAATGTGCGATGCGACGCTTCCTCGAAGCGCGAACGCCGGCGCGGTAACGGGGCGCCATCGGCATCGCGGTCATGGGAGGGCGCCGGCCGCAGAAGCTTGGCGCACATCATCGGCACCAGCGTCAACGACACGATCGCGGAAATGACGATCGTCACGGCCAGCGTCACTGCGAATTCATAGAACAGGCGGCCGACGACGTCGCCCATGAACAGCAGCGGTATCAGCACCGCGAGCAACGACACCGTCAGCGAGATGATCGTGAAGCCGATCTGCCGCGCCCCCTTCAGCGCCGCGTGCAGCGGGGTGTCTCCCTCTTCGACGAAGCGTGCGATGTTCTCGATCATGACGATTGCGTCATCGACGACGAAGCCCGTGGCAATCGTCAATGCCATCAACGACAGATTGTCCAGCGAAAAGCCGAACAGGTACATGACGCCCAGCGTGCCGACCAGCGACAACGGTACCGACAAAGACGGAATCAGCGTCGCCGTCACACTGCCGAGGAACACATAAATCACGGCGACGACGAGGAGGATCGACAGCAGGAGTTCGTACTGCACGTCCCGTACCGAAGCCTTGATCGACCCTGTCTGGTCGCTGAGCACATGCACATCGATATCGGCGGGCAGCGTGGCCTTCAGTTTGGGCAGCAGCGCCTGAATACCCTGCGCCGTCTGGATCACGTTCGCGCTCGGCTGGCGCTGGATATTCATGATGATCGCCGGCGTGCCGTTCATCCAGGCGCCTAGGTAGCGATTTTCCGGACCGGACGTGACGGTGGCCACGTCGCGCAGCATCACCGGGCGGCCACTACGATAGGCGATCACGGACTTGTCGTATTCGGCCGGATCGCGCAGTTGATCGTTTGCATTGATCGTGTAAGAGCGGGTGGGGCCGTCGAACGACCCTTTTGGCGTATTGACGTTCAGGTTTGCCAGCGTCGTGCGAAGGTCATCGAGGTTCAGGCCGTAGGCGGCCAGCGCGCGCGGATTGGCCTGGATGCGGACTGAGGGACGCAGCCCACCCCCAACGCTGACCAGACCGACGCCGCCTACCTGCGAGATCTTCTGCGCCATTCGCGTGTCGGCCAGATCTTCAACCTTCGATAGCGGCAGCGTCTTGGACGTCAATGCCAGGGTCATGATGGGCGCGTCGGCCGGATTGACCTTCGCGTAGATAGGGGGCGCGGGCAGATCCGAGGGCAACAGGTTGTTGGCGGCGTTGATGGCTGCCTGGACTTCCTGTTCCGCGATGTCGATCGGCAGGTCCAGCGCAAACTGCAACGTGATCACCGAAGCGCCCGCGGAACTCTGCGAGTACATCTGGTTCAAGCTCGACATTTGGCCGAACTGGCGTTCCAGCGGCGCTGTCACCGAGGTGGTCATCACCTCGGGACTGGCGCCGGGGTAGAGCGTCTGGACCTGGATAGTCGGGTATTCGACTTGCGGTAATGCCGAAACCGGCAGGAAATGCAGCCCGAGGAGGCCGGCCAGCATGATCGCCGCCATGAGCAGCGCGGTGCCGACCGGGCGCAGGATGAAGATGCGTGACGGATTCATGCGTTACGGCGTGACAGCGTATCGGCGGGCGCGGTATTGGCCGCGGACGAATCCGACGCGGCGCGGCGATGACGGTGCGCGGCATGCGTGCCGGAGGCCGCCGATGCGGCCGCCGCACCCGACGCCGTCGCGGCGCTGGATGCGCCCGATGTTGACGCGGTGGCGCTGGGGTCGCTCGGTGCTACCTTCGCGCCTTCGCGCAGGCGGTCGACGCCATCGGTCACGACCGTGTCGCCGGGCGTTAGGCCCTGTGTCACTTGCGTGCGTTCCCCGTCCACCTGACCGATCGTGATCTTGCGCACGGTAACGGTGTCGTCGGGCTTCACCAGATAGACATAGGAGCCGATCGAGCCGGTCTGCACCGCCGAGCTGGGAACGATCGTCGCATTGCGGATGACATTGACCAACAGCCGGATATTGACGAACTGGTTCGGGAACAGTTTCTCGTCCTGATTGGCGAACATGGCGCGTAGTTTGACAGTGCCCGTGGTGGTGTCGATCTGGTTATCCAGGGTTGCCAGTGAACCCAGCGCGATCTGGTGCGAGTCCGTGCGATCGAAGGCCGACGCGGACAGCTTGCCATCACGCGACATACCGTCCATCACCGCCGGGATGTTGTCCTCCGGCAGCGTGAAGATCACGCTCATCGGCTGGGTCTGCGTGATAACGACCAGGCCATTCGTATCACTGGTCGTCACGTAGTTGCCGATGTCGACCTGACGCAAGCCGACGCGACCCGAGACGGGCGCCGTGACGCGGGCATACACGAGATCAAGCTTGTAAGTGTCGACCGATGCCTGATCCGACTGCACCGTGCCTTCGTACTGCTGAACCAGGGACACCTGGGAGTCATAGGTCTGACGCGCGACCGAGTCCTGCTCCACCAGTGTCTTGTAGCGCTGCAGATCCAGCCGTGCCTGGCGCAGCAGCGCCTGGTCCTTGCGCAGCGTGCCTTCCGCCTGGCGCAATTGGATCTCGTACGGGCGTGGATCGACCTGGGCGAGGAAATCGCCTTGCTTGACGTGCTGTCCTTCGGTGAAGCCAATCTTCATCAGATTGCCCGAAATCTGCGAGTGCACCGTGACGGTCGCCAGTGGCGTGACCGTACCGAGGGCATTGAAAACCACGGGGATTTCCCCAAAGGTGGCTTTTGCCACGCGAACCGATTGCGTCTGGTTCGCCGCCATCGGACCACCGTGTCGCCCACCACCCGGGCCGCCAGGCCCCGGACCACCCGGCGGACCACCGGGTGGTCCAAGCGCATCAGGGCCGCCATGACGGCCATGTGCTCCCCATGGGTGCCAGACGATCAAGGCGATGACGAGTACCAGCAGCGTCCCGCCGATAATCCAGCCGATTCGGCGGCGGGAGGAGGTGGGGGGGCGATCGGGCGGCGGCGGCGGGAAAGATCCCTCGGAGATACGTGGCGCAACCTTGGGAGGCAGCGACGAGTCCGGTGAAGCGACGGGCCGTTGAGGGTTCGGATCAGGCGTTTTTTCGTCCATCGCAAATCGTGTTGTTTATTTCTTTTGGCGCTTGACCGCCGGTCAATCAATCGACTATGTCGGGCGAGCACGCGACCCTTGCTTTTTCGCGCAGGATGCGGAAATCCGCATGCAAACCACAAATCCTACGGAACTCTAACTGGATCGTCCATTGTTCCCCCTTTGCAATAAATTACAGTGAAACCAGGGCAAGCGTGATGACAGCGATTAAAAACGCCGTTCCGCGGCACAACGTCTTATGGCGGCAGTGACATCGTGCGTGGCGAGACGGTGTGCAGATAAAGTGATTCCTATCCATTTTTAAGATTGTGCAGCATCGGCAGCATTTATTTTCAATTATCTCTAATAAAGAAAAAGAAAAACGATGTTATTGCGGCATTTATCAGCAATGTCATCGCCGCGGAATCCTGTATGCGCTTCAGTGCGTGCAATTCCGACGGGTCCCAAATGGAGCAAGGGCTTCCTCCAAATAACAAGGTTTGGTAAAAAATGTTCACATCAAACAAGGGGATGAGGCGATGAGATTCGATGCCACGGATAAACGCATTTTGGAATTGCTGCAACGGGATGCGTCTATGCCCCTGTCGGAGCTGGCACAGCATGTGTGCCTGACGCAGACGCCGTGCTGGAAACGCGTACAGCGCTTGAAACGCTCCGGTGTGATCCGGCGCCAGGTGACGTTATGCGATGCAAGTGCCTTGGGCGTCGGGACGACTGCGTTCGTCAATGTCTCGAGCGATCGTCATTGCGCCGAATGGGCCGAAAAATTTATCGCGGTCATTGCGCAGGTGCCCGAGGTGGTGGAGGTCTATCGGATGACGGGCGACAGCGATTACCTGTTGCGGCTCGCCGTGGCCGGCATCGATGATTTCAGGAAAATCCTGGCCAAACTCGAAGACGCGATTACTGTGCGCAGCATGACAACACATTTTGCCATCGAGCAGATCAAATATTCGACCGCGCTGCCGGTGCGTGAGACGTAGGCCGCTTACGACGCGACGTTCATGGCGCTCAGCGCGGGGGAATGACTGCCGGCGGTTGCATGGTCGTCACGGCCGGTGCCGCCGTTTCGGCGGCGTCGATCGACTCGACGGCCCTCGTCGACGCGCGGGCCGGGGGCGAGTCACCGGGGCCGCCGGTCGCGACGGACGCCACGGGCATCGGCGCCTGTTCGGATGGTGTTTCGAGAGGCGGCATGTCCGTTGTAGCCAGCGGCAGGTGGATGGCCGCCGCATTACGCCGCAACAGCAGCGCCGCGCGTAGCATCTGCTTGGTTTGATACACCAGCAGCTTGATGTCGTTGACCCGTTCCTCGGTCATCGCGGGATCGACCCCGCTGGCCTCGATCGTGTCGGCCGCCACGCCCATCTCGTCCAGTGCCCGGCTGATTGCCCGGTTTGCCTCGGCATCCACGCCGATCGGCGGCACGCCCGGGAGCCTGGGCGCCGGCTGTTCCAGGGTTGCCGCCTCGGCGGCGGCGAGGTGATGGCTGATGGCGTCGAGTGCCGCGCGCAACGCCGGCGGCTCCAATGACACGGGTGTCGTGCTGGTCTCCCCACTGATGGCGTCCTTGTCCGCATCAATGGTCCCGCGCGCACGTTGCGATGCCGCACGCTCGGACAATGTGTGACCTGACCCCGCAGGCAACGCGGCAACGCCGGCGCTCGCCATCAGCGGCGCCGCGGCGGTGATATGCGATGCCAGCGTGTGACACTGGACAATCAGGTCATTCAGCTCGGCCACATAGATCCGCTTCGATTTTGGTTCACGCATCATGCGGCGAAACGCCTGGCCGAGGTTTGCATGCGTCGTGTGAACAACCTTTCGGGCCAGGCGGAATTGATAGTCACGGTCCAACGCTTGCGCCTGGCGCTGAGTGGATGTGAGGTCCGGCGCCCGCAATTTCGCATTCGCTTGGCGCACCGCATCCAGGTAGTCACGGATCGCTTTCAATGCCGCCTTCACGGTCGGCCCCATCAGCCGATACTCCCAATTGGCGAACAGGTAACTGATGCCAACGGCGATCATGCATCCGACGATCGTGTCCACCGCGCGTTCGCCGATCAGACGCATGCCTACTGGCGCCAATAAGTGGTAGAGCAGTAACACATAGGACGAGATGAAGACGACCGCGGCGGCGTAATTGATCAGCAGCAGCGAGTAAGCCATGAGCATGCAGGCGAAGGTGACCGCCAGAATCAACGGAGGGCTATGGAAGAAATGCAGGAACAAGACGCTTGCGGTACATCCCAGAACGGTGCCGAAGATCCGTTGCGTATTGCGTTGCCGGGTCAGCGAGAAGCCCGGCTTCAGAATGATGACGGTGGTAAGGACGATCCAGTAACTGTTGGTCAACGGGAAGAGCGCCTGCATCAGCTTGCCCAGCGCGAGTGCCGCGGCCACGCCCAATGTCACCCGCAGCGCGTGGCGAAATGGCGGGGAGGTCATGTTCAGGTTCGACAGCAACTGCGCGGCCGTTATCCGGCGGCTGTCGAGAAAGCGCGACAGCGTCTGGTCCACCCGCATGACCGTTTCGTTCTTGTCGCCGTCCTCGGTTTCTCGCGTGCGGCGATGCAGGCGGTCGATCATCCGCGCTACGGTCCACACGCGACGGAAGCTGGCGGAGATGGCCGCGTAGGCTTCGGAATCGCGTGCCGGAAAGTTCCGGCGTCGCATCTTGTCGATCTCGTATTCAATCGCGCGCAATTCGGCGCGGTTTCGCACCCGTTGCACGGACGCGCGGTCCTGCAGGATCGCTAAACCAATTTCCTGCAAATCGTCCGCGCATTTCTCCAGCAAGTCGTGGAAAAAGACCAGGAGATCGGGGTTGTCGTCACCAAACGTATTGCGCAGCAACGCATAGTCGGTGTGGGCGCTGATGGCGGTCTCGTGCAGGTCTACCGCATCGATGAACAGGTTGAACAGCCTCACACGGCGTGGATCGCCATCGCTACGCTTCAGGCGGGGCAAGCGCCGCAAGACGATATCGCGCGCCGCGTCTTGTTGCTCGACCGTAGCGATCTGCTTGTCCACCAGATCCGAATAGGCATCTTCCAGACTGCTGGACGCGTCATAAAACCTGGCGCGTGCCCGCAAGTACTCGGCGATCGAGAATATCGACTCTCCCAGAACCTGGCGTTCGATGCGATCGATCTGGAGCCGACTCAGCGAATAGCTCCAATAGGTATACCAGAGGCTACCAGCGAGCATCCACGATGCATTGACCAAGGCGCCGAGCGGCGTGAGATGCTGCTCTAGCGTCGTGATCATCATGTATAGGGACGCAAAACTGATCTGCGGGCCTTTCGCTCCCAGCATGACGATCATTGACAACACGAACGTCAGCGGTACCACCGTTAGCCAGAGCGTCAGCGGGTTGGCGGTCGCGATGCCGGTCACAAGGGCGGACAGGAAGCCCAGCACCGAGCATGCCAGCATTTCGTTATGCTTGTACTTCAGCGGGCCGGGCAAGTCCACGACGCTGGCGGCAATGGCGCCGCTGGCCACTGTGAACGCGAGGGACTGCGCGTCGAAGACGAAAAGCATCACGATGCCGGGCAGGACGATGCTGAGCGATATCCGTAATCCGCTGAACAGGTGCTGACTGTAGAGGAACTTTCTTATTTCGACCGAATAGCGCATAGACCAGGCAGTGCCGCAATGCATCATCGGGCAAGGGCGCGATGTCGCAGCATTCTCTTTGCGCAAGTCTAAAGCATTTCGTCTTGACCGGGCACCGCTGGATCAGCATTGAGACAATGTGAGCCGATCTGGCAAGGGGCGCTCAGTCTAGAGTGACTTGTCCGCGTTGCGCCTTTGTCTTCGCGCGGTGGGTCTTTTCTTCCAGGCGGCGCCGCACGCTGCCATGAGAAGGTCGAGTGACGCGGCGTGGTGTTGGTGCATACCAGACCGATGCGATCAGCGCGTGCAGGCGGTCAAGCGCGTCGATCCGATTGGCTTCTTGATGGCGCTGCGTTTGCGCCTTGATCAACAGCAATCCGTTGCGGGTAATGCGACGATCGGGTAATTCGAGCAACCGCCCCTTGACGGCTTCGGGTAGCGACGATGCAGAAATGTCGAAGTGCAGGACGACGGCGCTGGAGACTTTGTTAACGTTCTGACCGCCGGCGCCTTGCGCGCGAATGGCCGTGAAATGATAGTCAGCAGGCGCCAACACGATACGAGGTGGAGCGGAGGAAGACATGGCAGCGAACGTGAACCGCTCAATAATAAAGGGCGGCAAACGCCGCCCCTCCCAGGAAGTAGGACACTGGGTCCACCGGATAGCCACGCCGTCCGGTGGACCCACCCCGCAGATCTTACCTAAATACGGCAGGCCTCCAACACTTCCATTGTACGCCGATGGCGCCTGCTTATTTACCGACTTGGTTGCCGATAAAGCCGCCTGCCGCCGCGCCACCGACGGTACCCAGCACGCCGCCGCCCAGCGCCGCTCCCGCCGCGCCGCCGACGCCTGCACCAATGGCGGTGTCACGCTGACGTGTCGTCATGCCGCCGCAGGCCGTCAAACTGGCAATCAACGTCGCGGCAACGATTCCAGCGGCGATCCGCCGCGCGCCGCGTGCGCCGGCCTGTTTGTTCTGCTGTGCGGCATCAACATTGGCGTGCGCCATCGGTTCAACGATGACCGTCGAAGCCGCGCTGTCTGGATGTACTTTCATCTTCCACTCCTGTCTTCCTGACGACGATTTTTAATTTGATTGTGTCGAGGCCGTCCAGACGGATAGTGGACCGTTGGCTTGTCAAAGTGGCGGGCGATTGCCGATGCACCTGGCGAGACGCAGGTCGACCAGACGCGGTCGTCCTCACACACAGATGCATAAGCAATAAATGGTCCTGGATATAGAGTCGTATATTTTGCTCAGGTAGCGTGATAAATCTCACTACCCTTGCGGACGAACTCAATTGCTTTCGTGGTCATGCCTTGCTGCAGTGCGTCCTGATCGGAAAGACCTTGCTCCGCGGCATAAGCCCGCACGTCCTGAGTGATCTTCATCGAACAGAAATGGGGGCCGCACATCGAGCAGAAGTGGGCGACCTTGGCCGAATCCTTTGGTAACGTTTCGTCGTGGAACAACCGCGCCTTGTCCGGATCGAGGCCCAGATTGAACTGATCCTCCCAGCGAAATTCAAATCGTGCCTTGGACAAGGCATTGTCCCGGATCTGGGCGCCGGGATGCCCCTTCGCAAGATCCGCCGCATGGGCGGCGAGCTTATAGGTAATGATGCCTTCCTTGACATCTTCTTTATTCGGCAGCCCGAGGTGTTCCTTGGGCGTGACGTAGCACAGCATCGCCGTGCCGTACCAGCCAATGTTCGCCGCGCCGATACCCGAGGTGATGTGGTCGTAGCCAGGCGCGATATCCGTCGTAAGTGGCCCCAAAGTATAGAACGGGGCTTCATGGCAGGCCTCCAGTTGCAGGTCCATGTTTTCCTTGATCAACTGCATCGGCACGTGCCCGGGGCCTTCGATGATGGTCTGCACGTCATGGCGCCAAGCCACTTGCGTCAACTCGCCCAGCGTACGCAGTTCGCTCAGTTGCGCTTCGTCATTCGCGTCGTAGATCGATCCCGGGCGCAGGCCGTCGCCGAGGGAGAAGCTGACGTCGTACGCCTTCATGATCTCGCAGATGTCCTCGAAGTGTTCATATATAAAGCTTTCCCGGTGATGCGCGAGGCACCATTTGGCCATGATCGAACCGCCTCGGGAAACAATGCCCGTCATGCGCGACGCCGTCATCGGAACATACCGCAACAGCACGCCCGCATGAATGGTGAAGTAGTCGACCCCTTGCTCGGCCTGTTCAATCAGCGTGTCGCGAAAAATTTCCCAGGTCAGCGCCTCTGCCTTGCCGTCCACTTTTTCCAGCGCTTGGTAGATGGGCACCGTACCGATGGGTACCGGACTGTTACGCAGAATCCATTCGCGCGTTTCATGGATGTGCTTGCCGGTGGACAGGTCCATCACCGTGTCTGCGCCCCAGCGGGTCGCCCATGTCATCTTGTCGACCTCCTCACCGATCGACGACGTCACCGCGGAGTTCCCGATGTTCGCGTTGATCTTTACGAGAAAGTTTCGACCGATGATCATCGGCTCACTTTCCGGGTGGTTGATGTTGTTCGGCAGGACGGCTCTGCCGCGTGCGATCTCGTCACGCACGAACTCAGGCGTGATGGCGCGCAGGCCGCCAGGGAGCGCAGCCGGTCCGCCCACGGCGGCCGCGCCGAACGCCTGACCGGGATGTTGGCGACCAAGCAACGTTGCCATTTTTTCACCGGTCGGCCCCGCCGCCCGCAGCGTGGCGAGGTACGCTTCGCGATTCTGATTCTCCCGGATGGCGACGAATTCCATCTCGGGTGTCACGATGCCCTGGCGCGCATAGTGCATCTGCGTGACGTTTGCGCCGGCCCGGCCGCGTCGGGGTTGACGTTGGAGACCGGGGAATCGTAGGGCGGTGGTGCGGGAATCGGCTGCACGTTCCCGACTGAAGACGCTCGACAGGGCGGTAAGCCATTCAGTGTCACCGCGTTCTTCGATCCAACCGGCGCGCAGCGCCGGCAAGCCTTGGCGTACGTCGATCGGAATAGTCCCATCGGTGTAGGAACCGGATGTGTCATAGACATAGATCGGAGGATTCGGCTCTGCGCCAAAGCTGGCGGGGGTATCCGACTGGCTGATCTCGCGCATCGGCACACGCAGGTCGGGGCGGGAGCCTGTCACATAAATCTTGCGTGAATTTGGCAGCGGCGCAACGGCTGCCGCGTCGACGTGGGCGTCGGCGGAATGAAAATCGACTTTGGCGTGCATCGTGAGGCTCCGTTCTATGCAAGGTACGCCGACGATGCCGTCGGCGTCGAATCGGTTGAGCGACGCTGACAGGCGCGGACGAAGCGGATGCGCTCGAACGCCGGCAGCGTTTTTCGCGGCGCGACTGAACGCAAGAATGCGTCAGGCGGCCGCACGCGGCGCGGGGAGAGACGTGGGGATCGAATTGACCGCGGTGAGGGCCGAGAAGGGCGCGCGGTGGACGGGAGGGGCGTGGTGCCCGTGCGGGTTGAGCGCACGATGCGATGTGCGGCGCAAGGAGAGCCCAACTCGCTCGACCCGCTCCGTTCTCACCGTCCGTCACTGCCACTTTTCCTCGACCAAAGCGCTTCCTTCGCTGGCATTACCCAGATCAGGTTCGAAGGGTATTTCTCACCGTCGGCCAGTTTAGATTGGCCGCAGGACCCCTGCGCGTTGTTACGCAGACAATACACAAACGTCTGCGTCGCGGCAAGCCGAATGCCGTATTTGCGGGCTCCGGGCCTCGACGATGACCTTCCGTAAGACCGTACTGAATGAAGCCCGAGACAGTGACGAAAATGCACCGAAGCGCTTGCCAGGAAGAGGAAAGACGTCAGGAAAACCAGCTAACATCGCCGTACAGGGTGTCATTACTGTGTAGCGGATAAAAAACAATGTTACAAAACAGAGGGTGGATTGTCTGGGTCAGGATGAGTCGAGCGATAGGGAATACCCTATAATAGGGTTAACCCTGAATAAACGGTACTGACCTGGAACCTCCCATGAAACTGTTGGATCAACTTGTCGCGCTACTGTTTCGCCGTGCCGCGGTCCGACGTCAAGCGCGCGAGGCCGCATACCTATCTGACGCTGCGGATTTGAACGAATTGGCGTTGCGGGTACAAGAATTGGAGCGCCATGCTGGTCGCGTGCGTCGGCCGCGGAAAGGGGATGCAGCGCCGGCTTGATTTGCCTAATGGGGCATCGCCTGCCTCGATCAGGGCGGAAGCAACGGCATCGGTCTGCCACTGCTTCTTGTCAGGCGTTCAGAAAAAAAAGCACGCCGTGGCGTGCTTTTTTCATCTGCGTCCGGTGAAATCGAAGACGCATCTGCCAATATTGTCGCGTGATCCGATGATGTACCGCCCAAGAAACGGCAGGTAATTACTTGCTCTTCTCTGCCGAATTTGTCAGCGCGTTTCCACCAGCTGAAATATCCTGGCCAGCGCCAGCCATGGTATTGCATCCGGCCAGCATGGACATAGCCGTAGCGGAGAGCAGCAGTAGGGCGACGATACGCTTCATGATGAGTTCCTCTTCCTGTTATTGTTGGTAAATCAACGATCCCTGAATCTTGGAGAGACGCATGGGTCCGCGTTGTCGGCAGCCGACCTTTTGATCGTTCGAGGGTCATCAAGAGGGGCTTCGACCTCAAACCACAACACATCCAACCGTTCAGTTCCGCGATTTAAGCAAGAATCGTGCGCAGATGAATGTAAGTAAATCGAATAGTAAAGACGTGGGATGTGCTATCGGTTGCCGCTGATATCCAGGTAAGAAGATTCTTACTATTTTTCAACGTACCGCCTTATTGCCTGCGTGGATAGCGAGCGGCGGATTGTCTCGCTGTCGGCGTATTCCCACATAAGAACTGGCAAACGGCCGATTTTCGCAACGTCTCATCCTGCTTAAGATGAGCGCATTGTTCGAACAATCGATCAAAAAAACCAATAAGGGGGTACACGATGCTGAAATGGGCATTGATATTCGCTGTCATCGCCTTGGTGGCTGGGGTCTTCGGTTTCACCGGGATTGCAGCGGGGGCCGCGAGCATAGCGAAATTCCTATTTGTATTGTTCTTGGTGCTGTTTGTTATCTTTTTGCTGCTCGGTTTCACGGTGGCCAAAAAGATTGTCGATTAGCGCAGCATGTCATTGCGGTTTCTGAGCAGGCGCGTTGCTTGCTCAAGTGTTACCAGGCCGCACCCGGCGGGTTCAACCCGGGAGCGTCGGATAACGGAATACCGACAGAGTCGAGGAGAAATAATGGTTAGCGCACTGAAGCAAGTAAAGCAGGCCAGCCCCACACAACCGGGCAAAGACGATTTTTCGATCGATTTGGACACGATTCGCCGCCGGGCGCGTGAACACATCAAGAATGGCGCCGTGACGGAGTCATACGCTGCGAACCGTGAAACGGTCTTGAAGCTGCTGAATGAGTCGTTGGCGACGGAAATCGTTTGTACCCTCCGTTACAAGCGCCACTACTTCATGGCAAAGGGCATTCATGCTGAACCGGTTGCTGCTGAGTTTCTAGAGCATGCAAACGAGGAGCAAGAACACGCTGACATGCTTGCGGAACGCATTGTCCAATTAGGAGGTGAGCCGAATTTTTCGCCAGAAGGCCTGTTGACACGTTCGCATTCGGAATATGTCGAGGGTGAGTCTCTGAACGATATGATTCGTGAAAACCTGGTTGCCGAGCGTATTGCAATTGATACGTACCGGGAAATCATTGCTTATCTGGGTGAAAAAGACCCGACTACACGTCGCGTGTTTGAAACGATCCTCGCTGTAGAGGAAGAACATGCGGATGACATGGCAGACTTTCTCGACCCGGATGACGGTGCGAAGGAAAACCACCACTGACAGCCATCTGACGTGATGTTGTCGGCACGTGAGGTCGGATAATTCTTTTATGTCAATGACCGGTGTGGCGATTGCCACTGCCGGTTTTTGCCGTTTCGACGGTCCGGGCAAAGCGGACGATGACGCGTTAGAATGGGTGTCTATCCACCGGAATGGCGCCCTCGATGATTGAGATCCTGATCGCAGATGATCACGCGATCGTACGCAGCGGTCTCGCGCAAATCGTTTCCGACGAGCCGGATATGCGGGTCAAGGCGGAAACGGCGACGGGCGACGACACGATCGCACGGGTGCGCGAAACCTCGTTCGATGTCGTGCTGCTCGACATTGCCATGCCTGACAAGAACGGCATCGATACACTTCGTATCATCAAGCAAATTCGTCCGGACATGCCGGTCCTGATGCTATCGGGTTATCCGGAAAAACAATACGCCATCAGCCTGTTGCGTGCGGGCGCGAACGGCTATGTCGCGAAAGATGTGCCGCCGTCGGAGATTTTACGAGCAATCCGTACGGTCGCCCGCGGTCACCGCTACCTGTCGGAATCTACTGCGGATGCCCTCGCGCGAAAGCTCGAGCAGCCAAACGATGCGTTGCCGCATGAAACGTTATCGGAGCGCGAATTTCAGATTTTTTGTAAATTATCGCAAGGTCGCCTTCCCACCGAAATCGCCGAGGAGCTCCATCTTTCTGTCAAGACCGTGAGCACCTATCGCTCACGCGTTCTTGAAAAGATGGCGATGACGACCAATGCCGATCTGACCTACTACGCGATCAAGAACCGGCTGATCGACTGACAGCTGCCCATCACCCTGCCGGCTTGGCACGCAGCCGCGTCAGGCTGATGACCGTTGCGACCAGCCCCGCGCTGGCCGCGATCAGCAACGACAACTGCATCGCGTGCGCGTCCTGCCGCGCGGCATCAAGGTCCGTCAGCGATGGGATTCCCGCGGCGGAATGTGCATCATGCGGGCGCGGCGTGGTGTAAATCGCCAGTACGATCGCCACCAAGGCGGCTCCCAGACATTGCCCGAATGTTCGAACCACCGCTAGCACGCCAGACGCGTTGCCGCTGAGGGCGCGCGACACATTTCCCAGCATCTCGCGGTTATTGGGGCTTTGGAAAAAGCCAAAGCCCATGCCACACAGGAGCGCCCGCCAGCCAATGTCCCACGGTGTGGCATGCATTGGCAGCAGCGAGAGTAATACCATGCCGATCGTAAATACGAAAAGGCCCGCCGTGGACAGCGCCGCCGGCGGGTAGCGATCGGCCAGTCGGCCTGCATGCGGTGCGGCAAGGACGATGCCGATTGGCCAGGGCGTGAAAAGCAGTGCGGAGATGAAGGCGTCGTAGCCGTAAGCGTTCTGGAAAAGGAAAGGCAGCGCGATGAAGGTAATGCCCTGACCGGTGAACGAAGCGAGTGATGTCAGTGCCGCGAGTGAGAACCGTGAGGACGCAAACAAGTTAAGCGGTAACAACGGCTGTAGGGCACGACGTTGCCGCAAAACAAACAAGATGCCGCAGACGATGGCCAAGCCGGCATAGCCGCCGGCCGTGGCAACGGTGTGCATGTACGTGGCGGGCTCGCCAAGACGCGCGCAGGAATCCGTTGCCATGATTAACGCGCCCATCGCTACCGCTGACAATACCGCACCCGCGACATCGAATGGCGCGCTCGTCGGCGTGCGGTTATCCGGGATCGCGCGCAGTGAAAGCAGTATCGCAATGGCGCCCAGCGGCACATTGATGGCGAACAGCCATTGCCAGCCCAGCACCGTTAATAATGTGCCGCCCAGCGTCGGGCCGATCGCCGTGCTGGCGGCTACCAGTAGCGCGTTGAGACCAAGTATGCGGCCTAACAGACGAGTAGGGAAGACGACACGGTACACCGCGGGGCCGATGCTTAGCATGGCTGCGCCGCCAAGGCCTTGCAGCAAGCGCATGGCGGTTAGCACGTCGAGCGACGTCGACAGGGCACAGCCAAGCGATGCCAAGGTGAAGACGGCCAGTCCGCCGCTGAACAACGCGCGAAATCCGACGCGTGAGGCGAGGGCGGCGAACATGATCAGCGTCATGGCGGCGGTAAGCAGATAGCCGTTGGCTACCCATATCGTGGCGGCAGGGCTGACATGCAGCGCGCGGCCGATCGAGGGCAGCGCGATATTGACGATCGAGCCGTCGAGCACCGCCATGGCGGTAGCGGTCATGACGGCGATCATTGCCAGGCGACGTTCAGGTCCCGGCAGTCCTTCGTCGTATGGTTGTTCCGAAAACAATCCCATTCTGTTTTCTCCACGGCGCCATTTTCATTCCATCATGGCGGTCGAACTTACCGGCAAATCGCAATGTCTTCGCGTCGGTATCGACGCATCGAACGCCAGCAATCAATGCCGTGTCAATAATATCAAGGGAAAATACCTGCTGTGCGCGATAGGAGGTGAAGATGCGTCGCGCTAGGTCGTTGACTTTGCTGTGGTGCCGGGGACGGGACTTGAACCCGTAAGCCTTGCGGCGGCGGATTTTAAGTCATAAATCACTGTGCATATAACCAGTTGAGATAACTCTGTTTTCATAAAAATCAGATACTTAGCTTTATCAGAAATACTGTGTATACGAACAGTGAATAAGGGTGTTATGGCAGAAAAAGCCATACACCTACCGTCGTCCTATCCGCGTCACGGCGTCACTAAGTTTATCAGTGACGAGATGAGAGTATCGCTTTGTGGATACAAGGGACACATGCCCGAGAACGCCACCCACAGTGAACAGATCCACTCCTGCGTTGATCATTTCGGATGCGGCGGCATGCCTTAGATCATGGAATCGGGTTTGCGGGAAACCGGCTTTCACCCGAGCGCGATTCCAAAAGTTTTTCAACTGGTGCTGGGTGATCGTAAATTTGATGCGCCTAGCAACCACGGCTACCCGCGGGTGGATGGGGACCACGCGGGGTTTTCCGTTTTTGGTCGTCTCCAATTTGAACCCATTCGCGCCAGGTACAGCACGGAGAATTTCGGCTTGCCGCATGCCCGAATAGAACGCCACGCGTATCGCTGCGCGAGTCTGCCGATCGGTGCATTTTGAGGCGATGGCTAACATTTGATGCCGATCGGGGTAATTGTGTCTCTCATTTGCAACAGACGGAAAAACCATGCGCCCGCTGTGATCGGTTTCGATGAAACCCACCTTATACGCATAGCGCACCGACGCGCGGATATAGGCCAAGAAGTTTTTGATGGAAGCGTCAGCGAGCTTCCGCTTTGGGTTGCCGTCGCGGTCGCGCAGCGCCCGCATATATCCAGTTAACGCGATCGACCAGTCGTGGAGGTCTGACACTGCCACGTTGTCGTATTCTATGCGCCATTTTTCCAGCACTCCGACCCGCTTAACGCTATCCTTCCATTCGTGGTGCTTGTCCACGATGTGTTTCCGAACGCACTCTCCAATTGTCTTTTCGGTCTTCTTCGCGCCAGTTGCTACTGCGTAGAGTTCAGCTTCCCATTGGCGCGCGAGCGCGTCGGCTTCTTGTCTAGTAGTTCCAGCAGGGAAGAGTTTGTATTTCCTAATGCGCTCACCCTCGATGACGCGCTTGAACGACCACGCGTAGCGGCGACGTCCGTCTTTTGTGATGGTTTCGACTGGCATGCTTCGAGGTAGAGGTAAAGTGAATCGACGTCGTAGACGTGTGTTTTCCTGGTGAGCTTAAATCGTTTCACCCATTTCCCGGTTGGATCAAGTCGACTTATCAGGTGCGCAGGGACGCCTAGAATATTGGCCGCCTCCAGCGCGGTTACGCGCTTCCCGGATGATATGCCCATCGCTTCCTCTCAATCCGCCACATCCTGGCGGTCTTTCTCAAAATTGATTCGAGCACTGCGGTTATTGCTTCATGCAGCCTCTGTGGGCTGAATAGTCTCGTGCGCAAATTCATTTGTTGGCTCTACCGATAAAAGGCGACGCACCTCGTTCGCCAACAATTTCAACGCCTGCTGACTATCGGTGCATGGAACGCACTTGTCGGCGTATGCCAGAGCTTGTTCTAGAGTTTCGATCAATCCATTTGCCTCCCAATCTCAGCAGCGGCCATGACGATTGCGCGGCGGGTTGCGGCGAGTGGGTCGTCGCCAAGTTCATGCGCCTCGCAATGCTGTGATCCATCATCCCGTCGTGGTCCGAATATCTCGATAACTTCAAACTCATCGCCAAGCCTTTCTTGCTCTTCAAAATGGGAGTCAAGCTTAAGCTCCACCATCAACCGAAACGCATCGCCATCTTTTTCGAGCGGGTTCCAGTATCCATTTCTAGTCGCCACAAAACGTTTTTGTGACCAAATTCCAGTGGCCGAGAACGCTTCTACCCACCTAGCATCATCCAGCCCCGCCGCCTTCGCAGCCAATTCAAGCATTTCTCGGTCCGTCATTTCGCCTCCTCCGCCAGCCCGCGCCATTGTTTCACGCCTTCGACAACTTGATAAACGCCAAGGATTCCAGACACAGTTCCGTACCTAACGAATTGACGTCCATCCCAATGAGCCCACGTATGACAGCACTTACATGAAATTGAACTATCTCGCACATCGTATATGCCGCTATGCGTCGGCTGGATACTCGCCGGGAACCATTTAGTCTTTCTCATTTCTCCCCCTCCGGCTCAAACCCCGGCCTGTAAACAGTGCAGGATTCCATGTTGCCGCGTTTGTAGGATGCGAAATAAAGTGCTGATCCTATTAGTTTTCCGGACTTATCATAAATGCCTGCACAATGCCAATTTTCTTTTCTATACATGCGCGTAAAGTCCGGATGCACATGCGACCAATCAATCGAGTCGGGAATTTCTGGTTCGGGGGCGAGGCGGTGTCGTAAATACGGCAAAGGATCGTATTCTGTCTCTACTCCCTGGCCAGGTTTCCATTTCCCAAAACTAAAAACTTCGTATTTCTTTCCGTCGACTCTGACAGAAATCTTAAACTCCCGCTGCTGTTCCGGAGTCCACTCGCCAAACGGCTTGTCTTCTGGATACTTGCTCATTGTTTTTTGCTCCCGTGTCGCATCTATAGTTACGTCTAATGTGCGTCCGGACGGAAGGCAGTAGTCTGCTGACCCTGTCATCGATTTCCACTCGACAAGACCGCAATCATCACGTAACCACCGATACCGATCCGCATTACCCTTCAACGCCGCCAATTCATAAAGCAGTTCGAGTATTTCTTCTTTTTCCATTACATAGTCATATCCTGGTGGGAGCTTTTCCGCCGCTTCCCTCATCGCTTCGTACTTATCAGTCATGGCTGTTGCTCCTTGCGTGCGGCGTCGATGTCTTTAGCAAGCATTGCCAGCATCTGAGATGCAATAGTCTGTCCGGCATGATCTTGCACGAGGACATGATCTCCGAAAGGGCTAACGATAGTCCAAGCGCCTCCACCAGTGTCCATAAATTCCCATCCTTTCAACGCCTCCACCTGCGCGGCGAGCGCGTCGCGTTCTGCTTCCATCACGGCATAGTCCCGAAATCTCACAAACGCACCAGCATCGTCACGAATCCAAGTGCATTCCCCGCTTTCTCTGTCAGACCAAATCGCATATCGATCAACCATCACGCCCCCTTCTTCGATTTGAGCGCGCGGATCACTGCTATTTCGATCTCTCGAATGTTGGCGTGGGTCATGTACAAATGGCCTTTGTATAGATCATCAACCTCGCCGGGGGTTAGCACTGCATCTAGCACACCCTCGGCGCTCGGTGGGGTGGTGTAGAGTTTCGTCCCGTCCGGCAAGTCCTCCCAACTGGTTTTGCAGCCTGTGGAATCGATGATGGACATGTTCACAAGCTTGCGGACCATAGCCACATGCTCAACCCTCTTTGCATCAGTGATGACGCCGACGGGCACCATTTCCGTACGAATCGTGTCGATAGCAATGCGCGCAACCAGCCAGCCGGTATCGCTTAGTTCGCAAAGGTAGTCCTTCGGGTCGCGGGACTGCCCCTCGTCGATGTGGCATCTTGCGATGTCTGCCGCATGGGCATCCCGCAAAACCATGCGTTTCCCTGGACATACGTCGGCCCACCATCCTTGCATCGTGCGAGGGATTTCGGCATCGATACGCTTCCGTGTCTTTAGCTTGACGTGATGGATCGCAACAGCCACCGGCTCAACGCTCTGCGCTTTGGTGTAAAGATGCGTGCCATCCGGCAAAGTCTCATCTAGCAAAAAAGCTGCCGCACGCTTGCCGTCAACGAATGCTGTTTCCAAATGCCGTACTACCGCTGCGGGCTTGCTCTGCGCGCTTGCGGGCGGGGTCGGTGCTATCGTATCTGTGCGATCAGACATATCGATTTTCCTTTGCGGGGACGACAACAATTCCAAGGTGTCTAGCACGCTGTAGCGCACCAACCATCTCCGCACCGACGGCCATAAGCACTACGCCATTTGCAGGCGATACGCCAACTGAACCATCGGGTCGAACGAAACGCGTCTTACCTCGCGGAAACAGCATCGAGTCAGCCAACGACGCCCAATCATGGAACCAGCCTGCTGATGTCAAAGAATTCACGAGCGCAATGCCGTTACCATGAGCAAAGAATTTTCTTAGCCAAGGCACTACACCGTTTCGGCCTCCAAAAGGTGGGTTTAGCCATACCGATCCCGACCATTCGCGCGATAAGCCGTCGTCTTCACTGGTGTAGACACGGGCAGCGGGCACCCAATGGTGCGCGCCCGGAGACGCCGGATCGAGATCGAACTGCACTCCCAATGCGGTAAAAATCTCTGGCGGCGTGTACCACTCATCACTTGCGCCGAGTCCTGCATGATGTGGTTTCGGCATCAAACTCCACCTCGCTTGTCGTATGTATCGGTGCGCTGGGTCATTTCTTCAATTCCTGATTGGGGTCTAGACAGAACTCGTGACAAAGAGCGCGTGCCACTTTTGAGCCGCATGCGAACGTGTCGCGGACAATCACCCAACGCATTTCTCCATAACGTGAGCGCCCACGCATGTTGCGCATGACGCGCCTAATCAAATCCCGCTCATCGAATTCATGTATGTCGAGTTTAATCACGCTTCACCTCGCTTGGCGAGAATTGCCGGCGGTTCACACGGCGCATAGTGCGTGTATTTGTCGTAGTCGTCGTGATCTATGCGCTTTGGACCGTCTATCGAATCCCCTTTGCGTACCCAAATCAGATCATC
>Ga0308167_1000918_pt1 | contig 41745 bp, 44 predicted proteins | sample PhyCR1_2_FD_202138 | JGI IMG/M metagenome (GOLD analysis project Ga0308167, IMG submission 202138) | Phyllosphere microbial communities from UC Gill Tract Community Farm, Albany, California, United States - DLSLRC.R1 | ecosystem: Host-associated > Plants > Phyllosphere > Unclassified | place... | reverse complement strand
GTGGACCTGGCGCAGAAACCGCAGCAGCACGTCAGTACCACTGCCCGGGCGGATGACGCCAGCAGGACACGGGTTGGTATGCCGCGCCCCCTCCTCGTGCCAGCCCTCCAACTGGCCAGCTATCCAGTCCATGCAGCTCAAGCGGAGCCACTTCTTGTTTTTGTGTGTCGTCGCGGTTCATCTGCGCGGCCTTGTTTTCCAAGATGGTTCTCTTTCAAAAATCCAGAATTGGCGTGGCGTTGAGCAAGCCCAGCGCCCACAGCACAGCGGCGCGGTCGCGGGCATCAATGTTGACCACCTGGGCCATCGAGCGCGACCGCGCGCTGCAGGCGCAGATGGATGTGAAGCTGGAACTGGCCAAAGCACGCAAGCGCGGGCTGCGTTGGGCCACGGTCTTCGGCGCGGGCACGACCTGGTGCTGGTCGATGACCGCCACAGTGGCTGCACGCGGCCTTGCCTCGGCGCGCGGGCCTCCAGGCGCTGCTCGCGCCAGCTCGTGGGCAGCGTGGGGCGCAGGAGCGACCCACTGGCGGAACCCTGCCCCGCCAGTCTTGAAGGCAGTGCAGCGCATCAGGTGCACAGCGCGCGCCCCCTCGCCCACAAAGTGGACGGTGAGCAAAGCGTTCAAGGCTGGCGCGGGGGCGGCCGGCTACAGCCCATGCCCGGCTGCATGCCTGCGGCACAGCACAGCCAGCGAGATGATCAACGCCGGCGTGGATCTGTACACCACGGGCGGCGTACTGGGGCACAAGTCTGCCGTGAGCACGAAGCGGTACAGCCATCTGGCGACGAAGACGCTGAAAAGTGCCGTTGCGTTGGTTGGAAAAAAAGCCCGCACAACGGCCAAGAAAAAAGCGGCCTGAACGCCACTCTTGCTACTTCTTCGATAGAAAAGAAAAAAGGCCCCGTATTGCTACGGGGCCTTGTGTTCTTTGGTGGGTCCTGCGAGATTCGAACTCGCGACCAACGGATTAAAAGTCAGACTCTCAGTTCATATAAATCAATAGGTTACGTGATTTTTTGGGAAAATTCATAAAAATCTGAGCAAGCACTGAAGCACCCTCCAGAGGCTTATTCCCGCGTCTGCAGGCTCTGTAGATGCACACGGACGAACTTGACTGGGTCAAGCCTACACGCCGAACTGAGAATGCAGGCTCACCGGCCGCTGCGCCAGAGTCTCGGCATAGCGGCGCATGGCATAGAGCGAGGTTGTGCCGATGGAGACATGGCCATACCAGATGTGGAAGCCATCAAAGCCCGGCAGCGTTCCATCAGCGCAGTTGCGAATGGAGCCTGATATGGTGGCCGCTTGGAACTCTGTGACGTGAGATCAGCCGTGTCGAGCAAGCGGCCTGTGTGTAGGCCTGGCTCCTCTTGTCGATGCGCAGCGTATAGATCATGGGTCTTCGCAGATCAGGCTCCGAGTGTCAATGCCAACATCTGAACATAAGCGCAGCACCACGAATCTCCTTTAGGCAACGGTCTGTGAATGTTACTATTAACAACCTTTTCCACCAATTAATAACACTCGATCTCTTATGCCTTCAATCCTCGTATTCTATAGTTGCCCCGGCAACGAAGAACGGTTGCGCCTTGACAAAGAACATAAGCGAATGCAGGAGGTAATCAAATCATCCGCGGACCCTTCGATAACTGTAAATCTGTGCCACGCCCCAACGCTCCAAGATATGGCCAAAGCACTCACCACGGGAAAATTTGATCTAGTTCATTTTTCCGGGCATGGGTCATCTGATGGTTTCTGCTTTGAGTCACAAGAAAATGACGACGGTGAAATTATTTCACCCAATCATCTCAATAGGATGATTGCAGCATCTCAATCGACTATCAGCGCGCTAATTTTAATGTCGTGTTACTCATCGGATACGGCCAAGGAGCTCCTGGCCTGCTCCCCATATGTAATATCCGTCTCCGGAGCAGCTGATGACTACGCTGCGATCGACTTTATAGGCCATTTTTACGACATATACTTCAGGTCAAACTCCATTGAGGAAGCATTTAAACTCTCAAATGCGACCCTGGGCGATCGTCTGACTACGGTGCTCTGGCACCGTTCGACAGAACAGGGTAGCACGACCGTTACAGCGAGAGTTGTTGTCCACCCAACTGGTGGCGACCGCATTTACATTGACTATGCCGACGCACGCAACTCAATCGATAGACTGGGTGTGCCATTAGAAAAATTTCTCTCAATCCTCAGTCGGAAAATTCGTGTACATCGCTGGATATTCGAAGGTGAGCGCGATTCGGTAATTCTTCCTATTGGCGGGTATTTTGCTTCATTTTCATGGCGTAATGCTAAAGACGTGGTGCACTGCAAGTGGGTTAAGCGCCCCAAAGCAGGACTCCATTCTGACGCTCTCGATATAATCGCCAATTTGATTGTGATTTACAACGACCTGTACATGAGTGGGTATCGCCGCAGCGGAAAAAGGGCAATAGATCAGGATTCTCGAGCAATTCTCTCGGCGATAAGAAATATGCACGATGTGCAAGCAAATATTCTTGCAAATGATAATAAGTTTGCATCGCTTAATTCGATTTTACCGGATCGAATCAAGATGGCACGTGCGAATTACTGGGCAAACTTGCAGAAGGCAGATGAAAAGCTCGCTCAACGTGACTTATCTGCGGCTGCAGTTTACGCGGAAACGGCGCTCAGCACTCTTCACGATGCAGTGGAGGAGCTTGTTGATGCGATATCCGAATAGCTGAAACCTGCGAGGTAGCGCGAAAATGATCTCCCGCGTCACGTACCCAAGAGCGGTCATGGCCAATAACAGGGGCCTATTGCACACTCAGCGGGAACACACAGCGCCAGGGTGGCGACCGGCGCGATGACCAGAGTGTAGGCGATGCGGGCATTTAGCGCGGCAGCTTGGCCACACAGTTGAAAGCCAAGACGAGAGGAAGGACATGGCAGTGCTCAAGGGCTGCCACATCACCCTTTGACCAGTTACCAGACACGAAAAGCTGCGCACGAGCCTACGGCAGCCTGTAATAGGCCAAGGCGCTTCGGGCCCCACCACTGGAGGCATTCAGCCCCAGGCATCCGGCACAAGGTGGGCAGAAAGGCCAAGCCCGTAAGGTGAAATACGGAGCACGGAACACGGCGCAGCTTTCAGCGAGCCAATTTGCTAAACCTTCAGTAGAAAAAAGACCCCGCATTACTCCGGGGAATTGAATTGCTTGCGGCCTGATAATTTCAACCTCTCGACAACCAGATTTTAAGCCAGACTCTCAACTCATAAATATCTCTGAATGTCACTGAAATTATTCGAAATAGAATAACCCATGCGCACAGCAAAATCTAAAATGAATATAGGCCTTTCAATTGCTCTATGCAACTACAGCAAAAGGAAATTTTCTCTCAGTCCTTGGTGACTCAAAATTTGGATTCTGTCGTCCTCCGCTAAGCTGATTCACTTGCACCGCTGCTGCCTCATGGCAGTCTTTAGTAGAGAAGGTTGCATACTGTGTATTTAAATCAATCTGACTAAGTGTTCCCTTTACCCATTCACTAGCCGCATCAATTAACGAAGACGTGTAATATCCTCCATTCAACTCATCCTCACCGGCCGTTTCATTGATCGCACAAGCATTCATTACCACCAATCCGTCTTCACAAGCAGAAATAGCGCCATCAAAATACTTTCTGCATTCAATTGGGTTGGGCTTCTGACCCAATGAAGAATCCATACTATAAGATTCCATGTACGCTTTAGCAATACGACGTTCGCTCTGAGGCTTTCTGCAGCAATCCAATATCAGAGAATGTTTAGAAGCCCCAATCCGCAGATCCAAACTATCCATTTCTTCCAGTTTATTTATATGCAACATTGTTCTTTTGCGCTCCACCGAGTGGTAACCGTGACCAGCAAAGAGGACAAAAGAATAGTCCTTAAATCTCAAGGTTGAAATCTCATTTTTAACCACGCTCCTCAGCGGTGACTCTAGAACGGTTATCTCGTGCTCATACCAAAAACCTCCAATCGCGGATTTTAGGTAATTTTTCAAATTCTCCACATCGACATTCACACCCGGAATAGTCTCATCTGGGGACCCAATAATCAGCGCTTTTCTCGAAACCAATTCTCACTCCTTAATATTTATCGAGGAAGATTCCTCAACCTTGGTAATTATCGATGGAGCAAATCTTTCACTTGCCCCAGCCAATAATGCAAGCAGTGCAATAACATAATCCTCGTTATTGCCATTGACAAGTCCTGAAAAAATTATCCCCGACTTCACACCCAAATAGACAATTTGCCCAGAGAGAAAACCACCAATAATCCTACATCCTGACTCTACAAAATGAAGCCACGCCCCCGCGTAGCTGGCATGCTGCAATCTCCCAGATCTTAATATAATTGAGAGACAAGCGCCCGCCATTGCCCATGCACCAATATTTAATTTTTGCAAAACACTTTCATCGTCCAATGACTCATAAATATTCAAACATAAGATGAGCAATATTGATGAAAAAGAAATAAGCACAGCATAACTCAAATACCATTCTCTAGATTTTTCAACAACACGGTCCAGTCTAAAATCATCCGCATGCTTTAGAATTTCCGCCGCTGCATCAAAATTCCCCTCCAAGCAGTTAACCATAGCCTCCCCGACAATAGTTTTGTAGCTCAGAATATTTGAATCACTTAATCCAGCAATAGGCTTGTGCTCATATATTGAGCACTGACTAATAAAACTTTCTCTTTTTTGTTTTTCTTCTGGAGGCCGCGTTGCATCATATTCATCCGTCGATTCCCAATCAATACGATTCCGATGATCAATATAGACGATGTAATCACTAGTAATCCTAATAATACATTTACAGTTTCTTTCGTGACCACCCCAAATTTCCCTATATTGACCAAAATCTATTTTTTCGCAACGCCCCATTCCAGCCGTAGTAAAAATGTACATTTTGATTTTCTCTATTTTTCTCAACATCGGAAATTAATTTATACCGATCTAATTAATAAATCCAAAAATCCAGATTCATTACGATAGTTATTTATTATTAACATAGCCTCGCTGGAGTCTCTAATCTACCACAACGTTACACATTCCAACATACCAAAGACCCGATTTAGAGCGATCTACAGACAGACAACGGGCCAGAAGCCAAGCTAGTGACTCTCGCCGAGCGTTCAGCGATCAAAGACAGCGGAAGGTTGGAGTCGTGTACTAGATAGTGCCGGCTATGCGGCACTGACACATGAGATCAGATAAGAGGGCAGTGTTGAGCGGGGCAAACGGCATCACCCCATTGCCCATGTCTAATGCTCTGCCACAAACCGCCCAGCCTCCATGGCATCGCGCCGCTTCTTCGGCAGATAGACCCCATCCTCGGCTTCCCGAATCCGCTTCTCGCGCATGCGCACGCTCTGGGCCAATTGCAAGGGCTGGATGCGGCGGGACGGGTTCTTCTCGTTGAAGCGCTGGATGGCTTCCCGAGCCTCGGCCTTGCCCTCCTGGTCCTTGGCCATGGCGGCCATGGCGAACTGCTCCACCAGGGCGCTGCGCCGCGCCTGCAGCGCGCGGTCCTGGCCCACGATGGCGGACTTGCCTTCGTAGGCGTTGCGCACGCTGGACGGCGATAAGCCCACTGCCTGCCCGGCCACGGCGGCCGCGTCCACCTGGTCCTGCACCACGATGCCGGTCTTGTCCTTGACGCCCTCGGTCTCGTAGCGCCAGGCCTTGAGCGGCCCGCGCAGCACGCTGGGCGCCATGGTCTCCAGCCCGCGCTGGTACCGGCCCTCGCTCATCTCCTGCAGACCCTTCAGGGCGTTGATGCCGATGCCGGCCACGGGGCCCAGGGCGGCGGCCATCGCCGACTCGCCCAGGCGCTGGCCTTCCAGCCCCTCCTGCACGTCCGGCAGGATCAGCCGGTCCAGCCCCACGCGGCCCGAGATGTCCCAGGGCGTCAGGCGGGACAGACCATGGGACAGCACCTCGGCCGGCTTCTGCCCGAAGGCGTCGGCCAGCATGTTCTGCATAGCCACCTGCGCGTCCCACGGCTCATCGTCATCGCCACCCAGCATCGAGGCCGCTGCCAGGAGCGTGGTCACCATGGGCAGGCCCAGCACACCGGCCGCCATGGCGTGCGTGGTCAGCAGGCCGGCCAGCGCCTTGCGCGCGGCTGCGCGGTCTTCAGGCTTGGCAGCTGCCAGAGCCTGCTGGGCGTTGCGCACCAGGGTGTAGACCATGTTCTGGCCGTACTGCTTGAACAGCAGCAGCACCCGGGCCACGTTGCCCTGCATGACGCGTGGACGGTTGTTCGCGCTGTAGTCGAAGTGGCCGTCGTAGGTGGCCTGCACGGCCTGCTGGTAGCCCTGGTGCTGGTCGGCGCCGGCCTCGCGCGCCAGGCGGTACGCGGCCATGAACGTCACCTGGCGGTTGAGCTTCTCGGCGTGGTGGAACATCCAGCTGGCCGCGTTCATGACCGGCCGCAGCTTGTGCGACACGTTGCGGTCCTCGCCCTGGGCGATGCCGGCCAGGTCGTGGGCCATGGTCACATCGATGACGCCCGAGCGCACGGCCTCGTCGAAGGCCGCTTTCTCATCCGGGCTCAGCGATCCGGTGATGTCGTTCTTGCCGCGCACCGCTTCCTGGCTGGCCTTGAGCAGCGCGGCGGCCGACTTGCGGAAGCCCCAGCGCGCGCCCATGACCGGATAAGCCACCAGGGCGGTCTGGGTCAGGTTGACCATGGCGGAGGCCGGCGACAGGCCCAGGTGGAACATGAAGCCCACGCTGGTCAGTGCCGTGGACAGCGCATTGGTCTTCGGGTTCATGGCCGCGTCGTGGCGCTTGACCATCTCGTCCACCACCTGCTGGCCCTTGATCGAATCGAAGCCATCATCGCCCGCGCCCTGGTCCACGCGCCGCTGCATCTCGCCGAGCTGGTCCTGCAGCTGGTCGCCATACCGCAGCTTGGCCAGGTAGCTGGCCCCGTGGAAGACGTTCTGGGCGAAGGCCCGGCGCGCGTCCTGGCTGAAACCGGCCGTGCCCTTGCGGTGGATCCCGTGCTTGGCCCAGGACAGGTCAGGCAGCGAGGACAGGTACAGCTGGCCCAGCGCGTCCTCGAGCTCGGCCCGCTGGGCAGCGTCCATGCCCTGCTTGTCCAGCACGCCGTACAGCTGCTCCATGAAGCCCCGGCCCACGGTGTCGCGCTCGGCCACGAAGTCCTTGGCCTTGAGCACCTTGCCCACGCTGAAGCCCTTGTCCTTGGGGAAGGCGGCGACCATCTGGCCGCGCATGGCATCCGCCTCGGCCATGGTCTCGGCCCGGCTGACGCTGGCGGTCTTGCCCTCCGCATCCTTGACCACCACCACGTACTGGCCGAAGCGCGCCAGGGGGAAGTACACGCCCTTGATGTGCCCGAAGAACTCATCGTCCATGCGCTTGAGCATGGCGGCCTTGCGGTCACTGCTCATGCCGGCGCGCTCGATGCGCTCCTTGATGGCCGAGCGGACATCGCGCATGTGCTGGCGGTAGGTGTCCCGGGCCTTGGTGTAGACCTCGCGCGCCTCGGGCGTCAGGGCCTCGAAGCGGCGGCGCAGCGCGCCGTACTGCACGCGGTTGTCGCTGGCCACGTAGTCGGCAGCCGGATCCATCTGCGCCAGGGTCGAGTCGTGCATTAGCTCGGCCAGGGCACGCTCGTCGGACAGCTTGGCCCAGTTCTGGGCCAGTTGGTCCGCGCCTGCGCCGGCCTCGTTCTTGTCGGCATCCATCCTTGCCATGAGGTCGCTGTACGTGCGCAGCTCGGGCAGCATGTCGCCGTACACGTCCACCAGCTGCCGGCGGCCCAGGAAGCCCAGGCCCAGGGGCCGCAGGTCCGTCGCCTTGTGGCCGGCCAGCTTCTTGACGTTGGTCGCCGTCATGGCCTGCAGCGTGGCGCCCACGCGCTGGCTCGCTGGGTTGTCGCCCAGGGTGCGGTAGCGCGCCAGGCCTGCCGGCCCGTTCGTCGAGGCCGAGGAGCGGCCCTCGCCAGCGCTGTCGATGGCGCGCAGCACGAACCGCTCGGCCTCGTTGTAGGTCATGTTGCGGATACGGCTGGCCAGGCGCTGCATGCCCATGCGCTCGGCCACGCCGGCCAGCCAGTTGGCCAGGGCGCGGATGCGCAGGCCCATCCTGGTGCCGGCCTGCTGCTGGGCGCGCAGCTCCTGGGCCACCACGGCCAGGCCCTCCTCGATGGCCAGGGCCTCGTAGCGGGCGGTCAGGTCGGACCCACGCAAGCCCATGTCGCGCAGCACCTGCAGCTGCAGCGGCGCGTCGGGGGCCTGCTCTTTCCAGTCGATGGCATACTGCCGCACCCTGGCATCGCGCTTTGCCAGATCCAGCATGGCCTGCACATAATCGGAGCCTGGCAAGACATTGCGCACACCCAGGTGGAACATCTCATGAAACAGGGTCTCGACAACAGCGTCAGCACTGGAGTGAGCGGAAGCAACAATGACGATGCGGCCCTCCCCGGGTATAGCCGCCCCCATTACACCGTCGGGCGCATCGACCCCAAGCTCATCGCTCCGAAGCACGACGCGAACTGGTGGCGGGGTCCCCAGGCCCGCAAGGGCATCGTCCACCGCCTTCTGGGCCTGCTCAAGCGTCAGGCCTGAGCCTGGCAGAACGTCGCTGGTCGCGCTGAAGAGCGTCGCAGCCCCATCAGTCCCAGGGCGTTTTCCGGTATTCGTGGCAGGCCGCTGCGATGCATCGGACGCATCGCCCCGACGCCCATCGGCTACTCGGCCAGCTTCGGCGGTACGTCCAGACCGCGTTTGCTCAGCTCGCTGCGCAGGATTTCCTTGCGCCGGGCGGGCGGCAGCTTCATCAGTGCCGCCATCGCCTGCGCGATCTTCTTGCGCGAATCGGGATTCTTTGGCAATGGCATTTTGAATTTCCTGTTCTGAAAAGCCGAGCGAGCGCATCGCCGCCTCGGTGGTTGTGTTGCCCTCGGAATCCCAGGGAATGTCGTCATCCGTCAGGCCCATGACCTCGGCATCGGTGAGGCCCGATGCCAACTCTTCAGCACGAGCATCTTCATCGAATGCACGCTGGCGTGCAACAAGCGCCTGCATCTCTGCATCGGCCACGCCCTCCGCATACTGGGCAATCACGCGCTCGCCACGCAGAGCCCGGCTGATGAGACCGTGCAACTGGGCAGTGTCTGGCTCCACCAGGAAGCCCTCCTCCACGGCCGCCTGGGCGAGCGCATCAAGCTGAATGCCCGCCTTCCGGAAGATGGGCCCGTAGCCCGGCACCATCGCGGCACGCTGCTCTGCCCGGCCAGGAGCGAACTCCGAGCGCAGCCCCAAGGCCACGCCGTGCTTGCCGAGGAATGCACGCATAGGGTTTGCGTCTGCCGACTGAGCACGCGCCCTGTTGCCTGGGGCTGTGCGGCGGCGCTCCGCCTCACGGAAGGCGTTGCGCTGATCCTGAGAGTCCATCGACTGGGTCAGGTCAGTCGCAGCCTTGCTGCTTGAAGCGGGATTTTCCCGCTTCAAAACGTTGCCGCTCAATGCTCCTTTTTCTGCAGCATCCACTCCAGCAGGCTGTAGCTGGCGCGCAGTGTCTGCCGCATCGATGTCGGCCACGATCTGCGCCAGGCGCTTGCCACGCGGCTCCAGACCCAAACCCCGGGCAACGCGGCCGGCCTGCATGGCGTTGGTGCGCCAGTTCGCTGGCCTGGCAGTACTACGCTGCTGGCCCACGAACCCCAGGGACGGGTCGCCCTGGGCAGGCGTGGCCTCGTGGGTGCCAGTCAGGCCCTGGCGCAGCAGCTCAGACTGCGCCTGCTCGCGTGTGGCGAACGGGCTGCCGTCGGGCATGGCTATCGTGTTGGCGGGGCCGGCGCCGACTTCGCGCGCGGGCGTATCGATGGCTTCAGGCCCACGCAGGCGCGCTTGCTGCGCACCGGGCGCTGCCCCATCCTGCTGGTCGCCCAGCGGCGTGATGCGTGTCAGGTTGCTCAGGCCCAGGTCGGCGCGGCGCGCACGCTCTGCCTCGAGCTCCTGGCGCTGCTGCCGCTGCTGGTTGATCAGCGAGACGGCTTCGGCGCGGCTCTCTGGGCGCACGCCCTCGCCACCGGCCACCATGCGGCCCGAAGGACCGGCCTCGAACCCCAGCACCGCAGGGCCAGCCTGGGGCACGGCGGCGCGCTGCTCCTCGGGCAGGCGCACCGTAGGCTGCACGTCGTAGCCTCGGCCGCTGGGGTGAGGCACCACCGACACGGGGATGCCGGCAGCGGTAGCCTGGCGGCGCAGGCCGTGGGCCTGGTCCAGGCGCAGTGGCGCTCCGGGCTGCAGCTGCTGCGCCAGGGCCAGCCGGTTGATCTGCTCGGCCGCCGGGTCAACGACGGCCGGTGCAGCAGCGGGCGCGAAGTCGATCTCGTTGCCGAACGCCTGGCGCTCGGCTGGGCTCAACGTCAGCCGCTCATCCGGCCGGGCGGCGCGCGACGCCATGAAAGCGTCCGGGGAAAAGGTCGCATGCAGCGCCTGCGCAGCGGCCGCGCGCGCGCCTGGCGCCAGGCTGTCGTCCAGGGCATCGGCCAGCAGGCGCCGGTACTGCGGCTGCCGTTCCGGCGAGATGCCCTGCTCTATCAGAGGAGCGTACTCGGCCACGTCGGGCAGCAGCCCGCGCGGCTCGAAGTTCCGCAGGATGCGCCCCTGCTCCATTTCGGTCGGACCCAGGTCCACCTCTGCGGTCGGCGCGGCGGCGGCCAGGTCGCGTGCTTCTGCCTCGCGCGCTGCTCGCACGCCTGCAGGGATGTCGCGGCCCAGGTCGGCCTCCACGATACGGGCGGCCCGCTGCTGCTCCTCGGTCATGCGCGGCATGGCTTCGGCCATGGTCTGCTGCGCGCTGACAGGTGCTGTTGCCACGGGCGTGGGCGCCAGGCCCAGGTCGCCGGCCATGACAGCGGCCTTGGACAGTGGGCCGGCGTTGGGGTCGATAGCTGGTGCTGCCGCCGGCTCCGGCGCGGCGTCTGGGGCTGGCTCTGCAATCGGCTGCTGGCCCGGCTCACCCTGGGTCTGTCCGGGCACACCATGACCACCGCGCACTGCGGCGCCAGTACCGGCACCCAGAAGACCTCCGGCCACACCTTCGGCCACCGCCTGACCGGCCACACCCTGCCAAGTCGGCACCTCGCCGCCCTCACGCTGCTGGGCCACGTTGGACGCGAAGCGCTCCTGGCCACCCTGCACCGCCTCTGGCAGACCTTCGGTCACGGCACCCGTGGCCGCCCGCCGCAGCAGCGCCTGATTCGTAGCCCGGCCGGCCAGCGCGCCGCTCACCAGCCGCTCCACGCCGGTCGTACCCGTCACCAAGCCCAGTCCAGCGCCCAAGGCCACGTTGTCCGCATTCGGCCCCGTGTAGGCCTGTGCGCGGTCGGCAGCCTGGCGCGCGGCTTCCGGCGTGGCGCCCTGCTCGCGCTGCTGCTGCTCCACGGCTTCGTGGATGCTGCCCTTCACGGAGCCCGCGCCCTGGGCAGCACCCAAGCCCGCACCCAGCGCCGTGCGGGCTGCCGCGCTGCGGCCCACGGGCGTGAACATGGATGCCACGATGGGCACCACAGAGCCGGCAGCTTCTGCCACGGTGCTGACGGGCGCCTCAGCGATACCGCCCAGCTGCGCGCCGACCTCGCGCAGCACAGAGCCGGACTGCTCGGCCTCGCGGATGGTCTGTGCCCGCGCGGCTTTCTCGGCCTGCCGCTGGGAACTCAGCCAGCTCTGCACCGTGTCCCGCGCGCTGCCCAGCTGCTGGGATACAGCGTTGCCAGCGCCGCCGGCGTCAGCGATGGCTTTCGTGGCGCCCACGGCGCCACCGGCAAAGGCCGTGGCGATGTCCGCCAACTTGCGCCCGGTGCTGGCCGGCTTGACCACTTCGAATTGCGCCCAATCCACAGGCTCCGCTGCAGATGCAGAGCCACTGCCCACGGGCGTGTAATCGTTCCAGTTCACGTCCGCCATGGCTCAACCTCCCACCAGCACGGGCTGGCCATTCTTCACTTCGTAGAGCCGGCCATCCTTGCCGCGCACCATGCTGCCGTCGGGCGGCGTGGCCGCAGGCTGCGCCTGGGTCGGCATGCGCCGCATTTCCCCGGTGCGCTCGTTGACCGCGCCCAGAATGCTCTCGGTCTTGTTGCCCTGAGCGTCAGTACCGCCTTGCAGAGCAACAGACTTCCAGCGGTCCTCGCCGTCCTTGCCCAGCATCGTCAGCAGGCGTTGGCGGGCGCTGCGCTGCTCGGCTGGCGTCTGGGCGTTTTCCACTGCCTGCTGAGCCGCCTCGAGGCGGGCAGCAGAACGGCTCTGGTAGCCCGACGCGATCTGCTCCAGGCTCAAGCGACCACGAGCGATCTCATTGGAATCTGCCGCGCCCAATGCGCCGAGGGCTGCACGCTGGCTGGCCCCCTGCTGCTGGACGCCCTCGCGCTGCAGCGACCCGCGCTCGCGCATGCCTGCGATCTGGAGTGCTGGCTCTGCCTGGCGCAGCGCTTGGTCCGTGGCCAGCATGGCCCGGTACTCCTGCATGGCGGGATTGTTCTCGGCACCTCGACCGCCCCAGCGCCGCGTATTCATGATCGAGCTGGCCGAGACGGAGGCGTTGCGCAGGTCGTTGCGGGCCTGCCAGTCGTTGCCGCTGTGGCGCATCGTAGGGACTGACACACCAGGCGCGGGCGCGGCAGATCCAGTGGCCAGGGCCAGAAGCCGACCGTAGGCTTCATTGCCAGCGCCGTTGCCGGCCGGTTGGGCGGGCGCGGGCGTCGGAGCGGCGGCCGTAGCCCGCGAGGGCATGGCTTCGCTGGGCGGCCCCATCAGCTCGCCTTCGTTGTAGTGGCCCAGGTCAGCCGCACGGTTTGTTGCGGCGGGGGCAGCGTTTGCCGAGGGCACAGCAGGCCGCTCTGTGCTGCCAGCGCTGGAGAGCGAGGCTGCACCAAGGGCGGGTGCGGTGAACGCCCGACCGGCGGCGATAGCCGCGTTCGCGGCCCCCACCTCACGCGCCGCACTCAACGACTGGGCGGCAGCGCCCACCATGCGCCCTGCCTTAAGCATGGACCCTGCAGCTGGAAGCGCATTCGCCGTATTCAAAACATTGCGCCCCAACTCTGAATCCCAGACGCTGTCCTGCGAGCCGCGTGCGACGGGCGCCGCTTGGTACCCATCCGTGGGGATTTGTGCCACGCGCTCTGCAAGGCTGCGCAGCCGGCCCCCCTGGTCGTCGGCCTTGACCAAACCGCCGTCGGCGAATCCTGATCGCGGCTGCGTGCCATACAGAGGGCGAGGCTGTGTGCCAGTGGCGGTGGGCTGTTGGTACTGGGGTAGGCCCGGCACGCCGGGCTGCTGCGGTGCGCCAGGCGCTGGCACTGCTGCAGGCTGGTTCATCGCATTCAGCCTTGCCTGCGCGGCATCACGGTCTCTGCTCGGAACGATGGAGCTGGCGGTGACTTCGAGGTTGCGCTGCGCGTTGCGTGCTGCCCAATCCATTGGCGCGGCCGGTGCCGGTGCTGGTGTGGCAGCGGCGGGAGCTGCAGGTGTAGCGCCAGTAGATGCTGCTGGCTGAGCACCCGGCGCCGCAGGAGCAGGAGCGGCGGCCGGCGGAGGCCGCATGCCCGGGTTCTCGCTGTAGGTTCCGCCGGGCGCGCGACCGTTGATGGTGATGTTCCCGCGAATGTCAGTGCCGCTGTAGCTGTTGCCGGTGCGCGCCACAGCGCTGGGATCGTCCACCAATCCGCCGTCTGCGTAGTGGTCAGCTTGGCTTTTGCCCGTGGGGGTGTGCGTGCTGGCCACCAGATCGCGCAGGCTTTTCACGCCCACCTTCTTCACCGTGTCGGCGGGCAGTACGAACTCGCCGTCAGAGAGTCGGGCCTGAATCGAGTCCGACGTGGAGGATCCCGGGCCGCGCACATATCCATCGCGGCCCATATGACGACTTTCCACAAGAGCCCGCAGCCCTTGGGTCGAAGATGCATGCGTGGAGCGCATAGAGATTGCCTTTCGAGTTACTCCAGGCAGTCTCTTCTTCGGCGAGTCAATCGCCAAACCCTACACGAGGGTTGGTACGATTGAGGGAGGAGGATAGTAGATGGACCTGAACACAACTCTTTCTGTTATTGCTGCAGTCATTGCCTTGGCTTCATTAGTCGCTACGCTGGCGCAATTCAAAGAAGACGCTTGGAACAATCTGAGACGGTGGGGAAAAAGAGCGATTGACGGAGTAATATTGGCTTTTTCACTTATCTCTCTCTTCAATGGATCGCTAGGAATTTATCTCTTCTGGAGAGCCGATGGGATTCCAACAAGAAATGAAATTCTCGGTCTTTTTATTTTCCTCACCAACATCGGAATTGGACTTTGGCTGTTGAATTCACTCGGCAATGCGAGAGTCCGGGAAAGGAAGGCGAGCAAAGAGCTTGCCTTGTCAGCATCCAAAGGTTAGGTCACCAACTACTCCGAACCAATGGCGGCCGGCGGTCTCTGTGCTTGCGCTGCACATTCGCATCGGGCCGCTCGCCGAAGGCCTGCTCGAACAGCGCGAGAGACGTGGCAGCCTTCGCCGGGTCGAAGGCGTCCGCGTCTTGCTTGAGATATGCCCGGTGCAGCACCCAATCCATCAGGCGTGTGTGGAAGCGCTCATGGATCTCGGGCTGGGCCTGGGCGTTGCAGGGATCGATGGGCTTGAGCGCGCCACGGTAGACGGTCAGCGCGATTTCTCCAGCCTCAACAGGCGTGGGCACCAGCCTGATGCGTGGCGTGCCGCAGCTGTTGGCCCCATCGAAGACCCAGTAGCGGGGCATGCCGGAGCGGGTCTCCCAGGCGCCATAGGTGCAGTCCAGCCCCTCGATACTGGTTTCCTCCAGCACGCGGCCGCGAAAGGCCAGGCGCTTGACCTGCAGCACGCTGCGGTGCAGGTCGTAGGAGGATTTGCCGGGCTCCAGGGCAATGGCGCACACGGCCGGCGTGGCGCGGTCCTCGATCAGCTTGGCCCGTTCGCACGCCTCCTGCACGGCCTCGTTCAGGTACTCGACGATGTCTTCCGTGGACCAGAACGGCGGGTCGGCCGTGTCGCGGACTGCTTCACGGAAGCGCCGGATGATGTCTTCGACCCGCATGGCTGCTTACGCCTGGGCGTCGCCGCCGAGTTCGGCGAAGACCTGGTCGGCTTCCTCGCGGGAAACCGGGAAACCTGTAACGGCCTTCAGGCGCACGAGGTTGGGCTTCCCGTCGCCGGTGAAGTCATCCTTGCTGCCGCCCGCAATCATGACCTGCAGCGCCTCGCGGATGGCCAACTGGCGCGCCAGGATCTGGGTTTTCACCTCGGCGGTACCGCCTTCGACCAGCACGGCGCCACGCGCCATGGCTTCACGCTGGAATCGCTGGGGCACATCGATGCCCTCGGGCGTGGCCGGCACCACCATCGTGTGGCCGGATGTCAGCGAGACGGGGAGAGGATCAGTGCCGGGGGCACGGAATTTCATGGAGTTCATGGTCTTGTCCTTTCGGAGAAAAGGCCCGGCGGCACGTGGCCACCGGGTAAAGGGCCCTTTCAAGCTCTGGCCACCGAGAAAGAATCAGGCCTGCGTGAAGGCCGAGCGGCCCGGCACGTAGTACTGGATGGAGATGCGGGCCTGGCCGGCCATGGCAGCCGCGCCGGCCTGGGCCAGCAGCACCTTGAGACTCTGGGCCGTGGGATGGCGGAAGCCGGTGATGGTCAGCGCCGTGCGGCCTGCGGTCTTCAGGTCGATGGGCGCAGCGGTGTAGCGGTCGTCGTCGGCCGTGTCGCCCAGCTTCAGCGTGGCGCTCGTCGCCGAGTTCCAGGCCGTCAGCACGGTGACATCGCCGCCGACCAGGATGGCGTTGCCAGGCAGGTCGAATGCCGGTTCGGCAGCGCCATAGGCGACGGGATCAGCAAAGCCGATGTCCAGATAGGCGACGATCAGCTCCTGGCGCGAGGGGTTCTTTTTGATGGGCATGGTGTGCTCCTTCAACAGCAAAGGGAGAGAGCACCGGGACCGGCAGGCCCCGGCGAGAGGCCTGCTTACGGCAGGTAGTGGTCGATGGTGAAGAGGCCGAAGTCCTCGACCGACTTGTTGTAGATCGAGTAGAACTGGGGCTTGAGGAAGCCGACCAGCTCGTCGATGTTCAGGCCCACCTGGCTGTTGTACTGGAACGTCTTCTCGTCCCAGTCGCCAGGGCCCAGATCCGCCATGCCCAGGGCCTGGGCACCGCAGACCAGCGTACGGGTGCCGTTGACGTTACCGCCCGCGCCCCACTTCTGGCCGGCGGCCGCACCCTTGGTGTTGTAGACCAGGTTGAACTCGTGGATCACGGCGCCGTCGAGGGTGACGGTCGCGCCTGTGAAGAAGGGAGAGTTCTGGCCATCCTTCGCCGCCACAGCCGTCACTGCCTCACGATAGGCCTGATCCTGCTTCAGCAGGCCCAGCGTACCGGGCTGCACGAACACCACGTAGTGAGGCTTGCCACCAGCCATCAGCGGCTTGATGCGGTTCTCCTTCGCGTAGGTGGTCGCCTGAACGATCATCTTGTAGTTGGGCACGAACGACGATGCGATGGCGCCGGTGTTCGACAGATCGAGGCCCGAGCCGTCCCACATCAGCGAGCGCTTGGCGCTGGGCGGGCGCACGTCGGCCGCGAAGTCCAGGCTGGGGAAGACCGAGCCGGCATCGCGCCGGGAGCCGTCGTTGTTGAACTCGTAGCTGATGCCCGACATGGTCAGGAATGCCAGCTGGTCGCAGCGGTTGGCCAGCCAGTAGGACAGCTTGTCGCGGCCCTGCTGGCGGAAGTTGATGGTGCTGCGCTGGTCGGAAAGCTTGCCGGTGTTCTTCACGCCATGGCTCAGCAGGTCATACGTGATGATCTGGCTGTGCGACTGCATGGATTCTTCGTTGCCTTCGCGCTCGTTGTCGCCGCGAACGCCGTCGCCGACCAGGTCAGCCACCAGCTGGATCACGCAGGCCTCGGCGCCCTTCTCGTTCTTGGTCAGCTCCTTGACCACCTGGATGATGTTGTTCTCGCCCTTGCCCGCGAACTTCTTGAGAAACATCAGGTCGCGCGCGGCGCCCCAGGTCTCACGGGCCCAGGCCAGCTTCTGGACTGGGGTCAATGCAGCAAAATTGGTTTCCATTTCATGCTCCTGGAAGTTGGTTCACTTTTCGGGACATGACGCCGCCCAGTTGCGAGAGACATGGCTTTGGGCGGCCAAGGGCGCCAGGCAGCTTTACGCCCGCCCAGGGCGACAACCCGTTGATGCCGCGCCGGCAAGGTGGGTGAATCCTTGCCGGCTGGTTGAGCCGCGCTCAGTCGCCGCGAAGGCGCTTGCGCTCGGCCTCGGGAAGCTCCATGTATTCGTCGTCGGTGATCTTGGTGGGATCAATCGCCGCCGCCGTGGAGCGGTTTCCAAGGCCGGCCTGCACGCTGGGTGGCTGGAGCATCGAGTGCTGGGCCCCGCGTCGTGCGGCTCGCTCAGGGCGTATATCAACAGAACCAACCTCCCCCTGGATACCCCCAGGGGGGTGACCTGCCGGCGCGAAACGCGGCGCGATGGTCTGGACTGCTTCTGTCATGGCCTGATGCAGGGGCATGCCGCGGCTGGTCTTGAGCGCCACGGAGGCCTCGATGAGGTCCATGGCCTCCGCGCCCTCGGGCTCCTCGAGCCACGGATAGGCCTGGATCAGGCTCTCCACGGCCTCGGTGGCCCGGGCCTGCGCCGCGCTGGCAGCGTTGGCTTGGCGGTAGCGCTCGAAGGCGGAGTCCTCGATGGCCGCATTGATCTGCATGCGCAGCTTGGCGGCCTCCTTGGTGTCGCCGTCCAGCATCAGCTGCGCATACTGCTCCTCGGCCTGGGCGACATCGAGCTGCCGGCGCTCAGCGGCCGGTGCCGGTGCAGCAGCAGGAGCGGCCGTCTGGACCGGTTGGCCGCCGCGCAGCTGAGCCAGCTCAGCCTCCAGCGCTGCAGCACGCTCCAGCGCGGCCTTGCGCTCGTCGTTGACCTCGTTGAAGCGGGCCCGAGGGATGCCGCCGCCGCGCGTGCCCTGGCCTCCAGTGCCATCATCTTCGGCGCCATGGGCCGCGTCACCGCCGGCGGGCGGCTGGCCACCGCCCTCTCCGCCTTCGCTGGCCACCAGAGCCTGCAGGGATTCCTGGCTCAGGTCGTCGCCGTCCAGGTCGCCGCGCAGCTTGCGGCGCTCCTCCTCGGGCAGGGCCAGGTAGTCGTCGTCGGAATCTGCCACGGCGGTGTCGGTGCCGGTGGTGTCGGAGCCCTCTTCGCCAGCAGGCGCCATGTAGCGGAACAGGATCTTCTTCAGCAGCGGGTTCATGGTTCTTCCTCTTCGGTGGTGGATTGGTGGGTCACTTCTTGCCGGGGGTCTGCAGGTTCTGCAGCTCGGCGATCTTTTCCTTGGCCTTGGCCAGGGCAGCCTTCAGGCGCTTCGGGTCCTTGCGGATTTCCTCGGCGCGCGCCAGGGTGCGCATGTCGTCTTCGGCGCGCCAGTCGGTGTCCGACGGGATGGATGTGGTGCTGGCCTTGGCCATGGGGTTCTCCTTCAGTTCGTGGTGGTGTCAGCCCAGGTCCGGGCCGGGTCGCTCGATGCCGGCCTCCTGGCCCGCCGCCGGGCTGGCGGGGCTGGCCGGTGTCAGCGGGTCGGTGTTGCGCTGCGGGGCATCCAGGCCGGGCAGCGCCTGGCTGGGCTGCGGCACGATGGGTCCGGCGTCGCGGTCCACGTAGCCGGCCGAGCGCAGCATGGAGTCGGCGATCGGAGCCGCACCTGGGTTGCGCGCGATCTCCAGGGCAGCCTGCGTGCCGCTGTACTGCGCCTTGATGGCCACGTCCACGGCCTGTGCATCGGTCTTGCGGGTCTGGGCGTCGATCAGCCGGGCCTGTGCCTCGGCGCGCGGATCGACCGGCGGCTGCTGGCCCTGCATGCTGGCCAGGATCTCCTGCTTGTCGGCCAGGTTGGAGTGCTTGATCAGAGTCGGATCCGGGATGGCCACGCCGGCCTGCTTCATCTCCAGGGCCTGCTTGAACTGCGAGTTCTCGAAGGTGACCTGGGCCGGCTGCTCCGTGATCACCACGTCATAGGTGCCGATGGTCACGTCGTTCAAGTAGCGGCCCGTACCGGGATCGAAGCGGTTGATCTCCAGGGTCTGGTCCGTGGGCTTGCCGGTCAGCGGATCGGTCTCGGTGATCCGGAACACCCGGTAGCTGTCGTAGTAGCGCTGGATGAGCTTCAGGATCCGCTTGGCCAGCAGGCGGCGGGTGTAGGCCAGGTTATCCAGCGGCACGGCCAGCTGCTGCTGCGCGGCGAACTGCTTGGACTGGATCGCGATTCCTGGCTCGTTGGCGCCGCCGATGCCGCGCATGGCCTCGGGCACTGTCACGTCCTTGAGCACGCCACTGGCCCGGTCCAGGATGCGATCCATCCCAGAAGGCACCTGGTTGGGCTGGATCTTCTCGGGCCTCCGGGCTCCCTTCTTCACCTCGATGTGCAGCCCAGTGGCGCCGCCGCGCATCTCCAGCTCGTCGGGGCTCATGTTGGTGATGCTGCCCTGCTCCGTGATCCAACCACCATTGGCCGAGCTGCTCAGGATATGGATGATCTGGGACATCGCCTTGTTGACGATCTCCTGCGGGCCGATGGCGTCATCCACCATGCCGCCGGTACGGCCGCGCCGGAAGTAGGCGAAGTACGGCACCACCGTGAAATGCTCGTAGGGGCTGAAGGTGTCGTGCAGCGTCGCGGTCAACGTGGTGACGGTCCACTTCACCCGGCGGCGCATGCGCTTCGCACGCACCGCGCCCTGAGCCAGCGCGTCCTCTATGGAGTCCGGCGCCATGTGCTCCTCGATCTGCACGTCGCCTGTGTTGGGCCAGACCATGCAAGCTGTCTGCTCGAAGACCCAGCGCTGGCGGTCAATGATGCGGTAGCGCACCAGACCATCCTCAGCCACCGAGCCAGCGTCGTAGGCGCCCAGGCGGTTGCGGCTGGCGAACTTGCTGCGCGACTCCTCGTCGTCCAGCTCGCCGAAGTCCAAGCCCCCGTCGTGGCTCTCCTCGGCCTTCTTCCGCGCCTGCTTGCCGTACAGCTGCTCGATTTCGTCCAGGGTGAGCCAGCGCGTGATGATGACGTCGCTCCACTTGTCGGGGTCATAGCTCTTGGCGTCCGGGTCCGGGATCACGTCCATGGGATCCAGCGTGCTGAGGGCGATCTCGCCCAGGATGTTGTCGTCGAAGCACATCCGCAGGTCGAAGTACCCGCGCTGCTGGATCACGCCGTCGCTGAAGACCTGGGTTTCGTGCCAGTGCAGGCCCGCCATGTCGGCCACCTGCATGGCGACCTTCGACAAGATCGTGGCGCGGTCCAGGTCCGCGTCGCCGCCTCGCGGCTTGAAGGCGATGTCCACGCGGTTCTGGATCTGGTAGCCGATGGCCGCATTGATGGAGGGCTTGATCTCGTTGAGCTCGTAGCAGGGCCGGCGCTCCTCCTCGAGCTGCGCGCGCGCCCCGGGCGTCCACTGCTTGCCCTGGCCCATATACATGTCCTCGCAGCGCTGGGCCTGCGGCAGGTAGTCGAGGTGCCCGCGGTCCTTGCCGTACTGGTAGCGGTTCCAGTTGGCACGCGCCGCGTCGTCCAGGCTGCTGGTGATGGAGATGGTGTTGTTCATGGTCATGCTGCTGATTGGTCCCAGCCACGGCGGCCACCACGCGCCATGGCGCGCACACGGTCTTGCAGGCTCTGGCGCGGGCCATGGCCAGGAATCAGGGGGATGGGTGCCGGCAGGTCGTCCACGAAGGTCATGGCCACGCTGTCGCCCTTGTCGGGGGAACGGCCCAGCACATCGCGGATCTCGTCCTTGCTGTTGATCTGGATGGCCGTGCCCTTGCCCATGGTCACGACCTTGAATCGGGGTGCGGCCAGGTCGCCTTCGAGCTCAGGGTCTGGAGGCAGCGCGATGGGCTCCGGGCCGTGCGGATCCAGGGCCTCGCGCAGGCGCCAGTACATCTCGGCCCGCTTGTTGCGGAAGTGCAGCTGGCCGGCCTTGTCCATGTGCTCGCTGGCGTTGGATGCGACCACTGGATGGATGTGCAGGCCCAGGCCCACCAGGAAGTCGTAGGCGCTGGAGCCGCAGCCGATGCTGTCCACTGCGATGGGTGCACCGTCGCGCACCAGGGGCGTCACGAAGCCCGCCGCCGTGGGCCCGTCATGCGTCACCACGCCCGGCGCTGTCACCAGGCGGTCGAACCAGCGGTCGTGGCGCCGCGCTGCCGAGGACTTATCCAGGCCGCCGCGTGACGGGTCGAACCCCATGGCCGTCATCGGCCCCTTCTTCTCGGGCTCCTTCCAACGCGCCATGGCGGCCTTGATCCACTCCGTGGGGATCAATTGCCACACCGGGTCGGCCGCGCCGGCACTGAAGTCGCCGCGCAGCATCTGGGAGCGCAGGGGCTCTGGCAGGGCCTGCAGCTGGGCCTTGTAGCCGGTGGCCATCAGGAACAGGTTGTCATCCACGCGCGAGGGAATGAAGGTACGGCTCTTGGGCTGCATCAGCTCGCCGTCCACCATCACTGGCTCCGGGCCAGGCACCTCCTGGTCCTCGCCCTTCTCGTTGGAGATGTACCAGCGCAGCTCCCCGGGCTTGGCGGGGTTCGGGTGGCGGGGATCCAGCCACGGCGCCCAGAAGCGCTTCACCCACTCGCCCTCCGGCCCCGTGGGCGGGTTGCCGGCGCAGACGATGCGCTGGCGCACCTTCGGGTTGTCCGTGCGCATCCAGGCGTTGAGCGTCCGGAACTGCGTCTCCGTGAAGTGGCAGATTTCGTCGTAGAGCTTGGCGTCGTGCGGGCGGCCAGCGTACTTCTCCCAGTCCTCGGGCTCGTTCACGCTACCCAGTTCGAGCAGGCGGTCACCAGGCAGACGCCAGAGCTTGTCCTGGCTGTTGTAGCCGTCTCGCGTGCCCAGGATCTTGGCCATGCGCGTCACCAGGCCCTTGAGCTGCACGCCCTGCCGCCGGAAGATGATGGCGTGCTCCTGCGCGGTCAGGGCCAGGCCCAGCAGCAGCTCGGTCTTGCCGCCGCCGGCCGCGCCCCCGTAGAAGAGGATGTCGGCCTGGCAGTTGTAGGCCATGGTCTGCGGGCCTGACTGGGGCACCCAGATGCCCGGGTCAGCCTCGCGCAGGAACACGTCCAGTTGCGCGCGCTGGGCCTCGGGCAGCAGCTTCAGGCGGCGCAGGATCTCGGCAGAGGTGGGGATGGCCGACGCCGTCATTCGGGCAGCCCTCCGCCCAGCACCAGGCCCAGCGTGGACATCAGCTCGGGATTGGCGGCCAGGACACGCTGCATGCGCATCGCGCGCTCGGCGTCCGACATGTCGCGCAGCGAGAGCGGATCGGAGCGCTGGTAGTTGTCCCGGGCGTACAGGCCCAGGTTCTTGGCCAGCTTCTCCCAGGCCTCCAGCTGCGAGTGCATCTGGATCTCCACGCCGTACTTGGTCTGCTTGGCGCCGGCATACAGGGCCGCCGCGCGCGGGCTCAGGTGGCGCGTGTCCTTCAGCACGGTGCGCGGCTCGCCGCAACCACCGCAGCCTGGGCACTCGGGATGGGGCAGCAGGTGGGGGCTGTACCCTGCCCCGCCCTGCTCGTCGAATTCTTCAGCCGGCTTGCCTGCCACAGCCCAGCGCTTGCGGTCCTCGGCCATCTCCAGCTCGGTGCGCTGGAACCTGTGGCCCTGGCCATGGCAGCACCTGCAGCAGCCGACACGCACTTCGATCAGTTCCCGGGGGTCAGCGGTGGCGATCAGGGCCAGCTGACGCACCACATGCTCGGCCTTGATGTCCAGCTTGTCCTGCAGCTTCTTCTGGCCTGCCTGGATCGCATCCTGGACGTGAGGTCTCCTCAGGAGGTCCGAGGCCTGGACGGTGGCTGTGTGGGCGCTGTAGCCCGCTCGGATGGCCGCCTGCGTGCCATTCGGATCGATCAGGTACTCGCGGACGAAGCGCTGCTGGCGAGGATCCAGCTTGGCGATCTCCTTGGGCGTGGCGCCAGGCTTGTCCGGCCGGGTCCATCCATTGGCCCGGGCTCGCTTGCCAATGGCGGAGTGCGTCAGTCCATGGGCTTCAGCAATCTCCCGCAGGGACTGGTTCGTGGTGCGGTAGACGTGCTCGATCTCCGTCCAGTCGGTGCCTGCCGGTACTGCACTCTCCGCATTGGGAGCGCTTGAAGATGGGGGGATAGCTGGGGTTTCCACAGCCAGGATGGTTCCTGGTGTGGCGACGGAATGGAAACCCCAGAGGGGGATGACACAATGAAGAACCACAGTCACCGCCAGAGGTAGGGATGATGGACTCGGAAAAGCCGAAACACGACGCAACCAAGACAGGCGTAAGTAAAAGCCTGGCCCAGCTAGGAGCCAAGGGGCAGACGCAGACTACGCCCTCTGAAAGTGCGCAGACGTCTCGCGTTACGGATGTCCTGGGTATCGAGGCTGCCGCTCGGCTCCGTAAGAGCTTAGCTTCAGCTTCCCCTTCCTTCAGGCTACAGGCAGCCCTTGAACAGACTACAAAGAATGCTCTAGATGCGATTAATCAAAATCTGAAGATTTCTGATTTCGCTGTCCAGCAGTTCAATGCAGATGAAATGAGGCGAAAAGCCCTTGAATCTTTAGCCGATCCATTTAACGCAAAAGAAGCAATTGCTGCTGCATTCAAGAGTTCCATCGTTGGATTCTCCCCAGGTGAAACGCTTCAGGAAAAAATAGCTTCCTTTTATAAAGCACAAAATCAAATCGCCAGCCTCGGCTCTGTGCTTAATACACCTAATCCGAGAGATTTCTCAGCTATTCTCGGCAACCACATCGGCAATCAGCTGGATATCCCCAACATCCTCAGCAGCCCGAACTGGGCGGCCAACCCGGGAGCCTCTGCCAACCCATCAAAATGGCTTGAAAAGATCAACGGACCAGCCCTATCAATAACTGCAACAGATATGTTCAAGAAGGAAAGTTCATTTGATGCAAATGCTGCTGCAAGAGAATCCATTCGAATGCTATCCAGTGTGAGCAGAGACCCCTTAATAAGCCACGAGGAATATGAATCTCAACGCCAACGGGAACTTTTGCAGCAGCAAGCAGATAATGCTCAGCAAGTGGCTGAAGCCATCCAGAGACCGTACCGAGAAAAAGTTCAGCGTGAAGAAAAAAATCTAGAACTCTTACGCCGCAGCGTTGAAATTGCGGAAGCCCAAATTACTGAGACAAAAGAAATCTCAAAAGAGGCCAAATCTATATCAAATCATGCCAAGGATCTATCCGAGATAGCTAGCGCTGCATCTGCCGAGTCTAAAATTGAATCCAGAAATGCTACAAGCAAGAGTTGGCTCGCCATAATTATCTCGCTTGCCGCTTTGCTATTAACCGCTTGGCCATTTCTAAAGGAGCGTATCGACGGACTCTGAGGGTGATTTCCTGAGCTTGCCTCCCCGATCTTGGAGGCCCCTCCCACGGCGACCAGCTTCACGGACATACATGCCAGGGTCACCACCACAGAACTGCAGCGGCGCCCATCACTCTCTACAGTCTACTTCCGGAAGGCCTCCGCCAGCTCGTCGTTGGTGGGAGAAAGCACGCATGCGATCTCCACCCCGTTCGACGCTCTGAAAGGGAAAGCATCCATGTAGCCGCGCGGGTTGCTTGCAAACAGCTCGCGAAAAGCCTTTTCGATCCGCGGCGCCACCTCATCGTCACGCTGGAACAGGTTGGTCACGGAGAACACCACAGCCTGTGCGGCCAGTGCCTTCTCGTACTCATTTGCCGTGTCAATGCTGTTTTCTTGAGTTGTGCTTGTCATATTAATCACCTATAAATTGCCCACCAACAATCCCAAACGAAGCCACTGCGGGCCAGAGCATGCTGCAGGGAAACATCCTTCTACTCTTGCGCACGCGCTTGCTTGTAAAGCTGAGTTGCTTTTGCTGGATCTATCCCGGTAATTCGGCGATTGTGACGCTCCATCGTTACACCAGACTTAGTGCGCCCGGTTCGTCGAGCCACTTCAGCATCAGATATCTTGCCAAGAAGCGATATTTCCTCCGGCGCCCAAGGTTTCCGCTGCCTGGACCTCGGAGGACTACTTGAAAAGTTTTCGCCCTTGTACTGCCTCGCAGGGGGAATTCCCCGTTTACGCCTTGCGTTTGCCACAGCCTCCGGAAGCACTCCCACGGCCGCCGCAATATCTGCATCAATGATCACACCCAGTTGATGTGCAACGCTTTCAACCCAGCGTTCGGCCCGATGTACGGGGATGCCTCTGAACTGACGTGCAGCCCTCACATGCTCTACCTCTCGGCCGATCAGTTGCGCAACTTCCTTATCCGGAGCTGTGCCTAACATGGCCACCTCTCCTGCATCCCAGGCCCTATGTGTCACAAAACTGGGAATCCCAAGCATTTGCCTCTTGGTAGACACAGTTGCCTGGCTCACTCCAATTTCATCAGCCAGTGATTTATCACTTATTTCACCCATCTTCGAAATTACTGTAGGAGACCAAATGCTGTCTGGCAGTTTGTGAAGTCTCCACGGTTCTATGCCTCTGCGCTTGCGCTCCCAATATACGGTGTCCCGGCAAATACCAAGCCTTTTGGCAATTGCGTAATCGGAAATAGTTCCAAGCAATGCAATATTTTCCTCAGACCATTTATATACCCGCGACATACTTTAGGCCTCTCCCAAATCCCGCTTCAACTTTCTCAAGTCGCGCACCACCTCATTCAACAGAACGTTGTAGTCATGGCCCGCTTGAATATTGCTCAGCTGCACAGCATCACCTGCGAGACGATTCGCAAGTGCACGGCGTTCAATGGGGTAGACCCGCGCCACGATCTCACCAATTTCGATGATTGAAGTGCCGTCAGGCAGGTCAGTCACAGAAACTGCCCGGGGCTCGGGCATAGGGGTGACGGGAAGAAACACGCCAGCCCTGACGCGACGCACCGTCCCCTCGACGTTGATCATTCGGCTGACGTGGTCGTCGATGATGGTGGGCCGAAGGCCAGTGAGATCCCGCAACACCTCGCGGGTGACAACTTGCCCCTGCTGGTGGAGCTCCTGGATCGCATCGGAGATGATCTGCCGCGTCGTGCGAGTCTCTTCTGGCGTGGGCTCGGGGGGCGTGGTGCTGGTCTCTTCGGCGGTCATGGATTCGCCTCCTCTTGGCGGTCTTGCCAGTGCTTGGAAACAGGGGTGGACGGGCCGGCGGCCATGCGGCGCGGCGGCGGCCCGTCCCAATCGGTGATGTGCTGGTGGCGGCCGATGAAGCGCAGCGGCACCAGGCCCTGGGGGCCGTTGCGGTGCGCCACGATCTCCAGCTCGCTGTAGCCCTGCAGCTCGGGCAGGCGCTTGCTCTGCGGGTGCGCCCAGTCTGTGAACAGCAGCGCGATCTGGTCGGCTGCAGCCTCGATGGCACCCGACTCGCGCAGGTGCGACATGTTGGGCCGGCCATAGGTCTCGTCAGCCTTGCGGTTCATCTGGCTCAGCACCACAGCCGCCATGTCCAAGTCCATGGCCAGGTCCTTGATGCCGTTCACGATCAGGTCCAAGTCGCGCGAGCGGTTGTCCTTCTCGGATGCCGCCATGCGCTGGAGGAAGTCCACGAAGATCACGTCCAGGCCGGCCTCGCGCTTGACCTTGAGGGCCTTGCGCCGGATGTCGCCCAGCGTCAGGCTGGTCTGATCGTCGTGGTGCAGGTGCAGCTGCTCCAGGTGGTGGGCAGCAGCCGTCACCGCTGGCCACATGTCCGCGTCCTGGGAATCGGCGGCCAGGATGCGGCTCAGGTCGAAGGCAGCGGCCGCTGCCGTGTGCCGGTGCATCAGCTGCGCGATGGGCATCTCCTGGCTCAGGAACAGCACGCTCTGGCGCTGGGCCAGGTGGCGGGCGATGGCCAGGGCCAGCGCGGTCTTGCCGTGCTTGGGCCGAGCGCCCAGCACCAGGAGCTCGCCCCGGCGCAGGCCGCCGTTCAGCAGCTTGTCCAGGCCCCGAATGCCCGTGGCCATGGCCGGGTTGCGCCCTTCGCTCAGCTCCTGCAGCAGCACCAGGTACTCGGTCACGGAATCGCTGATGCGCCTGGGGTCGCGCCGGCCCCGGCTGGTGGCCAGCTGGGCCAGCAGCATCTGGGCCTTGTCGATCTCGGCCGCAGCCAGGGCGCCGGGCTCCATGGCCGCGTCCACCATGGCCGTGCCGGCCTGGATCAGCTGCCGCAGGCGGTGCTGGTCCAGGATCTCGTCGGCGTAGCGCCGCATGCTGGCCTGGCCCGGCAGGAACTGCGCGAGCTCGGTCAGCTGCGGCAGTATGGTCTCGGCCTCCTGGCGCCGCAGCTCCTCGAAGACCGACACCGGATCGGTGGGCGCGCCGGCCGTGGCCAGGGCCCGGACGGCAAGGAACACCTCGCGGTGCATGGGTGCGTAGAACGCCATGGCGTCCAGCTCAGGCAGTGCTGACCACGCCTCCGGGTCCAGCATCAGGCCGCCCAGCAGCGCGGCTTCCGAGGCCACGCTGGCCGGCATGCGGCGCTCGGTGGGACGACTGCGCAATTCTGCGCGGTCCTGCTCGTCGGGTGGAAACTCGTCCATCAGCATTCGACAGCGCCCCCGCGGTGGCTGGGCCAGTTGCACTTCAGCGACCTCGCCCCTTCGCGCAGCCGGTCAAACGAGCGCTCGCCGACCGAGGCCTTGATGTCGTTGATCGCCAGGTTGGACAGCAACACCGTGGGCCGCTGCATGGCGTAGCGGCTGTCGATCACCTCGAACAGCTGCAGGCGCTCTGCGTCCGTGCCCATGCTGGCCCCGACTTCATCGATGACCAGCAGAGCATCGCTGCCGAGGCTCGCGATCAGCTCGCTCTCGGTCTCCGGCCGGTCCCAGGAACTGGCCTGGAACCCGCTGCTGCCCCACGTGGCGCGCAGCATGCGCACGATCTGCCGGCTGCTGAGGATCCGGGCGCCCAGGTCACGCTCGTGGATGACGTGGTTCACCATGGCGCTACCGAGGTGGGTCTTGCCCGTGCCCACCGGGCCAATCATCCACAGGCCTCCCCCCGAGTGGAAGTCGTTCTCCTCGGCGAACTTGCGGCACGCAGCCAGCACATCCGCCTGGCCGGGATGGAACGGGCGATAGTTGGCAAACGAGCACTCCAGCATCCGGCCCACCAGGCCACTGCGCGCCATTCGGCTGCTCAGCCGGTCCCTTCGCTCTGCCTCTTTTTGCTCACGCATCGCTGCGGCAATGCGCTCATCGCGCTCATGCTGGAATTGATCCGTCATCGGGGACACCTTGGTCGTAGTAATCGCTGTGTTCATGGGTGAAGCCGCTGTGGCGGCCGGCATTGCTTCGGGGCTGGCCGTGGCCTCCAGACGGTGCGCGGTCATCGCCAATGCGCTTGGCGTACCAGTCGGCTCTGAAGCCTTGCCAATCGGCCTCGCAGCAGAACTGGATGGCCTGGGCCAACGAGATGCGGGCCTTGTCCGCTTCCCGCTGCAGGCCACGCAGTGCGGTCTGGGTCAACGCCCCGGCCTTTTTGGTCTTGCGCACCAGCAGGTAGTCGGCCAGTAGTTCGGCAGAAACGCCTGGGATCTCGCTCACGCCGACGGGTGGCGAGCTCGCGCGTTTCTTACTTACTGGTTCCTTTACTGGTTCCTTTATTGGTTCCTTACTGATTCCGTGTCCCGTTTTTGGTACTGTTTCCAGGGAAAAACGGTACTGTTCGGCGGGAAAAACGGTACTGTTCCCAGGGAAAAGCGGTACTGTTCCGTTTTTGGAACTGTTCCGTTTTTGGGCGTCTTCAAGAGACCCGTTTTCGGGACTGTTTTGGACGAAGTTGCCGCGCTCTGCAGCCTCGTTCTGGCCCTGTTGAACGGTCCCGTTTTTGGGAGGGTTGAGCCTGAACACGACGATCTGGCCGGTGTTGCCTCGCCGGCCACCGGAATCGGCGATCACGCCCAGATCGCGCAACTTGCCCATTGCCGTGATGACGGTCTTGCGATCCATCGAGGTCACGCTGGCCATCAATGCGACGGATGGGAAGCACAGCCAGTCGGTCACCGGCTCGCCGTCATCGTCCTTGTCGTTGACGCAGTTGGCCATGGCCACCAGCACGAACTTGGCGGAGGAGGATGGGATGTGCTGAGCCATTGCCCAGCGGATTGCGTTGAAGCTCATGTATCGCCTTGGCGCTCCCCGGGGGCAGTCATGCCGCAGCCCTCGAGCCCTGGCCACCGCTGTGCGCCTGCAGGGCTGCCAGCGCCTTCAAGGCCTGGTTCAGCGTGGCCGTGGCGCTGTCGATGGACTCGGCGATGCGGGCTGCCTGGTCCTCCGGCGCCTTGCGGTCGGGCCGGGCATGCAGCGTCTCGTCGCAGGCGTACATGAGCGGGTCGTAACGGCCGCAGAACCGCATGGCCGCGATGATCTGGCCGAAGTTCAGGCGCTCATCTTTCTTGGGGTTCAAGCAGGCCCTCAGCCGAGCATGGGCAGATGCCAGCTTCATGTGGGGGAACAGATGCATTGCCAACTGCTGGGGGCTCTTCGCGCTGATGGCGAGCATTTGCGCCAAGGCGTCGTACTCGTCCTGGTAGATGTGGGATGTCGTTCGGGTACTCCGGCGTGCTGGAGCAATGCACGCAGTTGAGGCGCAGCGGCACGCAAGGCCGCCGCTGCGGCAGCGTCTTCGCCACAGTCCAGGTGGGGACAGAACTTCTGCAGGAGGTAAAGGACTGGCGTGATGTCGCCTGTGAAAGCCACGTAAGCCTCGAAGTCGTTGAGCGTGAACCGACGCGGATCTTTCGGGTTGTTGGCCAGCTTGCGCGACAGGTCAGATGGACTCATTTGCATGGCGGTCGCAATCGTCTTCAGGTGCAGCCCGTTTTCATGAGCGCACACACGCACGCAATCCAGCGCAGTGAGGAACCGCTCGGGGAGACCACTTTGTGGCACGACCCTCCTCATGCCACGGCCCTCATGCTGACCCGCCCGGCGGCGCGCTCGATCCGCTGCGCCAATTCCGTCTGGGTACGAACAGCTTCGATGAACTGCCGCTGTAGCTCCGCGATCTCGTCTCGCGGCTCCACAGGCACCGGTGGCGCATACCCCAGCTCAGCGGTGATGAACTCCATGCCGTCGTGGCAACCCTTGCCGCGCGCCAGTCGCAGGATCAGCAGGACCTGCTCGGGCGAGAGCTTGGCTGGACGGTCTTCGTTGAGGCAGTCCAGCAGGGCCCGTTGAGCCGCGTCCGGAGCCTTTTCAGGCCACAGCAGCGCGCCCACCTGCTTGGTACCGCCGCAGGCCTTCACGCAGACCACAAGCGCGTCATTGAACGATTCCATGACTACTCCTTACGAGCCTTTGCGAACTCTTCGGAAGCGTTCGTAAAGACTCCGTTGGGCAAAAAAAAAGAGACTGCAGGGCATGAACACAGCACACCAAACACGCGGCCCAGCCGGCCAGGTCTTCCACAGGTCCAGCCACACACGGCTGAGCGAGAACGTGAACGCAGCCACCGGCCGGCGCGAGCAGGTAATGACTACCTCGCGGCTGGAAATGGGATGGGATACCGGGGTCCTTGTGATCACCTGGCAAGGCAACTGCGTGGTGGTCGATGCGGAGGCCGAACAGCAGCAGCGATTCAGGCGCGAAAAGCACAGGAAAAATTGAGAACGCACCATCTGCAGCTCACCCATGAGCCACAGAGTCAAAACTCGTGACATCAGATGACCCGGAACTGTGCTCATCTAGTCCTGGCAGGGGAGTGAGGCCATAAACGTGATCCAACGTAAGGCTCAGCCCGCGTGCTTTGGCGAATGAGATCAGCCGCAGGGCGCGTTCTGGGGGGATGACTTGCCCACGTGAGTAGTGACCAACGTTGCCTTGTGTGCAGCCGATCCCCAGGGCCAACTCGCTTTGCGTCACGCCGAGGCGTTCGCGGATAGATTTGATGGTGCTCATCGCAACATAGTAGCGCCACTATCCAATTTTCACAACAGCGGCACTGCTTTGCCATTTCAAGTAGTGGCGCTATCGTTGCTGCATGCAACTCGGAACTCAAAAATGGCTTCAAGAAAAGCGCGCGTGACAGAGGAGCACATGGCAGAGGCCACGCGCCTGAGAGCCCTCTGGGAAAAATCCAGTCACGGGCTAAGCCAACAGGTATTTGGCGAGAAATATGGCATCGGCAACCAAAGCGCCGTAGGCCAGTTCCTGCGAGGCCAGACCCCCCTAAGCATGAAAGCCGCCGTAGGCTTCGCTCGAGGTCTGCAATGCAACCTTACTGACATCAGCCCTCGCCTCGCCCTGGAGATCGTCGAAGGGTCACGTTTGCTGACCGGTGAGCCGATACCTCACAACCTCGATTTTGGTGGTCGGGGCGGGAACATCGTAGGCATACCCGTCGTAGGCGAGGCCTGGATCAACAGCAACTCTATCGAGGTTGACCCGGTGGGGGACGGCGGCTACGTAGTTGGTTCTGGCGTACATGACGACGGTTACGCACTAAAGGTCCGCGGAGATGGGGCAAGCCCCGCAATAAAAGCCGGCCATTTCCTAGTCCTTGAGCGCTATGGGAACCCTGCTTTTAGCGACTACTGCTTGGTCGAGTCACGCAAACTTCCAACCGGGCAGGCCCTTCTGGAGTACCTGACAGAGCGAGACGATTCGTACTCTTTCCAGACCCTCGGAGGGGATCGCCTGACCCTTCCGGTGGAAGACATCACTGAAATCCACCAAGTAGTGGCGGTAGTCTCACCCACCCGTTGGCGCGCGCCACCCAAGACTGGCCTACTGGAGGAAGAATTTCTTCCCAAAAAACAGTGACACTATTGACCGAATCCAAGTAGTTGCACTACTATTTGCTTCACACCCACTTTGGGGTGCATGGAGCGAAAATGAGCAACCCCAACCGCGCCGCCCTGCTACGGGCAGCACCCGAAGAGCACTGCCGCCAGTGCCTTCTGGTGATCGATGCAATTGAAGGCCGCCGCTGGCCCAGCGCAGCTGCCCTGCTCAGAGCCCAGGCAACGATGGCCCAGGAATGGGCTGATCAAGCCCGCGTACTGGCCACTTGGTGCGAAGCCGAGGGCGAAAGCGGCCGCGCGCACTCCACCGTACCCACGGCGCTGGAATGCCATGCCCCGGCAGACCTGCTGGGCCCAGCCGGTGCCCCCACCCTCGAATCCCTGGAGGCAGGCCTCCTGGCCCTGGCGCATGGCCTCGGCCGTGAGCATGCCGCCCGCGTCCGCAGCGCCCTGAACGGCGTGCTGCAGGCCGCCCACGCCCCCGCCGCTCTGCCGCCCCAAGCCGCCGCGCTCGGCGCCGCGCTGGACAGCAGCAGCCTCGAACAGGCGGACGCTGAATGAACGCGGGAGCCAACATGCCGACCATCACGAACGAACTGGCCGTCTGCCCAGACAGCCCTGGCCTGATCACGGCTGTTACCGGCGACGGCCCCGTCATGGCGCTGGACCTGGCCACCGTGCCGCGCGAGCTATTGGAGCGCATTACCGCGCGCGCGCTCAGCGTTGCTGCCGCGTGGGACGACTGCTTTATCAGCACGGAGTACCTGCGCGGCAAGTCTTCTCTCGAGTCTTTGAGCTTTGCCGTGAACGAGCTGGACCAGCACTTCCTGCCGCTGGTGCCCCGCGTCCGCGACCTTGCGTCCCACGGCATCGCCTTCGAGGCCGAGGGCCAGACCTTTCCGGTCATCCGCAGCGGCGAGCTCGTGTGGATCGACCATGCCCAGCTCTCGCTCCTTGAGCTGGCTGCCGTCCGCGCCTGGCTGCGGCTCAACATGGTCGCAGCCACAGAGCAGTCCGTGACTTTCAAGCTGCGTTTGGAGCAGTTCGATCGGGAGGTAGTCCGTTGAACCCCATGAATACTGGAGACCTACAGCCCAGGTCTCCAAGCCAATCCGTAACCCACGGATTGCAGATGGAGGCAGGTCAACAGTACTGTCAAACCATGAGTTCAGATCACAGTCCTATGCAGCGGCACGCATGCAACAGCGCGGAATTCGGGGCTCCCAATAGGCCCTCGATTGAAAGCCGTCAGCTCGGTAATCTGTGGCCCTGTTCGTGTTTTCTACAGCCTTCAGCAGCACGCGAAGCAAAACTCGTTGGGAAGCGTAGCCATGGACGACATGTTCAAGAGCCCTCTGTCGCAACCACTGGCGGCAAAGGCATACAGCGCGGATTTCTGCGAACAACGATTAATTCAAGCGCTTTTGACCAGATTTTAAAAAGCCTTATCCCTTAGCCTATGGATTTTTACGACCGTGAAGGAGATTGCAGCATGGCAGTGAACATTCCCATTAATGAGCACCAAATCGATGGCGAGCTCATCAAAACGTGCGACGGACGCCAGTTGCATACGGAGCTCGGGGTAGCCAAGGACTACACCACCTGGGCAAAGGCCCAGATCAAGCGTGCACGCCTGGTTGAAAACCGGGACTACCTTCTCACCCAGGAGGGGGAGCAGCTAGCGAGCGGCACCAAGTGGAAGTCGGTCTACCACTTCAGTGTCGATGCCGCCAAGCACATCGCCATGATGAGTGGCTCGGAACGTGGCCATGAGGTTCGGGAGTACTTCATTGCGTGCGAACGGGTCGCCAAGGGTCTGCCTGCCAAGGCGCGGATCCCATATTCCATGGGTAAAGCCGACACGCTGACACAGGTGGAGCAAGACGAGCTGCGCGGTTTGCTCACCAAGGGTGCTGAATCGCTGCCGGAGAAGCAACGGGGTGCCTTCCTTCTACGCGGGTGGAGCAAGCTCAAGGCCCATTTCCGAGTCTCCTACCGCGAAATCCCGCGAAGCGAGTTCACGGAGGCCCTGGCAATTGCATCGCGGCATGTCGCAGAGATCGCCCCCGTGATCGATGCACCTCGCGCGGCGCCTACCGAAAGTGCACTTCATCAGGCAATGGGCAGCATGCATCTGATGGCGGAGGCTGTGGCTGACATGGCGGCGGCGGTCCTAAATCTCAGCCGCAACACAGCAGCACACGTCGAAAAAAGTGAAGGACTGAACGGCGGCAACCGTCAGTCCTTCGGCGAAGCACCTGCGGCGGCAACCGCACGAGCTTCTTGATCCCGAACCCTTACTAGGACTGAATCATGAACGCGATTATCGCGCGCACCACTGCGAGCGCAAGGCCGGGCCCTGCCCGCAAGAAGGCCAAGCCGGCGGATGCCGCGCCCCTGCCGCCCATCAATGAGGCCGAGGCTCTGTGCCGCCAAGCCGTCGGCGTAGTCTCTACGCTTGTGGCGCGCGCTGCTGAAACCAGCAATATCACGGCACTTCCCCCACCGGAATTGCTGGACGAGGCGGACTGCCTGCTGATGGAGATTCGCGACAACGGCTCAAAAACCCGTGGGCTGGTCGATGCGCTGCAGCGGGCATACACGCTGCTGGACGGCGCGGCGTCGGAAACGCCTGAGCGCTTGAGCACCGCTGTCGGTGAGGCTGTGTTTGCTGGCTTGACCATCAGCAGCGCACTTACCCTCACAAAGGCACTGGAGATGGCCTACGAAGCCGGCGACCTCGAGCGGATCCGCGCTTTGGGGACATACCAGGGCGCCATGGAGGTGGCGGTGCAAGGTAGAGCCGCAAGGGCTGCCGTGCCAGCGCCCACCGCTCCCGCCCAGATCCATGATTCTTTCAGCCAGCTCGCCGCGCTGCTGAAACAGGCCGCACGCACCGATGAACCCCACGCCCATAGCGGCGACTCCGACCGCCTCCTGCGAATCGGCGGAGAACTCGCGGAGAGGGCCGCCGTTGCCGTAGGGACGCCCGACTGCGAAAACCTCGCCTTCGACATCGCCGCATGCGTCAGCGCATCCAGCCGCGTGCCAGGGGACACCCAGTCACCCAAGCGCGCGGAATTCATCAGGGTGGCAGCGGAAGTCCTGGCCGTCCTTGGGAACACTTCAGTGGAAGACCTACTGGGCCGGTCCACACCCACTCGTGGCTGGCCCGCGCCCGCGCCACGCTCGCTGCTAAACGAACGCCAGCTCATCAACGTACTTGGTCAGATCGCCAGCACGAGTTCCTCCTTGAACCACCTGCTTATGGCAGCCCAAACAGGCGATGGAGAAGTCCTGCTGCCTGCGGTTGTTGACGCAGCCCAAGCCCTGGTCGTGATGATCGGTGCAATGGCTGATAGCGCGACAGGTGGCGAAATCGTCGGCGACTACGACCGCTGGTTCTACGGCCCCAACTTCACCTGTGAAAACGGAGGTGCCGCATGACCGCCATTGCCCAAAGGCCCAAGGCCCGCACCCAGCCGCCGGCCGCTGCGCCCCGCCCGACCGCCGCACCCACCGAACCCACGCGCACGCCCGCCAGCTTGGCCGCCGCCTTCATCAGCATGGGCTCCATGCTGGAAATCTCGGCCACCGGCTGGGCTCACTGGGCAGGCAGCTGCGACGCGGCCCGTCTGCTGCTGATGGCCCGAGCGGACATCGAAGAGCATGCGCAGCGCAACATCAACGAGGCAGAGCGCGCCGGGGACTTCGCCCTGGACATCGCCGCACTGATCAAGGCCGCGCGCCGGGCACCTGGTCCGGCAGAGCCCGCCGAAGCCAAAAAGCTGCTGGACCAGGCCATGGCCAACCTGGCCTGGATCGCGGACATGCCCGTGGCCGAGCTGATGGAGGACGCAGCAGCACCAGCGGCGCACCAGCAGGACCAGGAAGAACGTCTGAAGCTCGCACGCGGTGCCAACTACCAGATCGAGCGCCTGGCCCAGACCCTGATCCTGCTGGCTGACCAGCTGGAATCTGACGCCCAGCCCGTCTTCCATGGAATGGCGGCTCGTATCGCCCAACTGTCCGAGCTCGTCTACTTCGCGGGCCAACTCCACGGCGAAGACCCGGCCACCGTGGGCACCCCGCCCCTGAGCGACCTGCAGAGCGTTTTCGAGGGAGGGCTGCGCTGTGGCTGAAACACGCAAACCCAAGAGCAGCGCCCAGGCCCTCCTGGCCACGGCGCCGCGCATGCTCAACGGTGCCGCCTGGCTGGAGCAGCACGAAGCGCTGACGCACCACCTGCTGCACATGATGGCGCGCGCCCTGGCCAAGCCGGCCGGCCGTGCCACGGACGGAGCGCTGCAGCCCATTGCCCAGGCATACACGGCCCTGCGCGCGCACGCCAAGCAGGTGGTGGGCGATGCGGTGCCCATGGTGGTGGCCGCCGACGGCCGACACGAGATCCCGTTCGAGAAGCTGTCCGAGGCTCGCGCCAAGGTGGCAGTGCTGCAGGCCGAGCTTCAGGCGGCGCATATCGCGGGCGCCCAGGCCCGGGATCTACTGGCCCTGGCGCAATCCTGCATTGCTCAGGGCACGGCACCGTCGGCTGAGCTGGCGGCACGCATCCAGCAGGCACTGGGCCAGACGGCCAGCACCACCGAGCCGCAGCCCGGCGTTGATCAGGAAGCGGTCCAGGATCTGGTGAGCGGGCTCGCCCGCAGCGAGTTCAACGCCGGCCGGCAGGCCATGCATACCGACATCATGTCGTTGCTGTCGCGCCGGCTGGGTGAGATGACCGCCGCCTCCAGACGTCACCCCCAGGTAGCAATGCAAATCACCCAGGCGGCCGGCGTGCTCAAGGTGGCGCGCAAGCAGATCCAGGAGATCCAACCATGACCGGCCGCCGAGCAGAACACCGCCTCACGCGGGCGGACACCACAGCGCTCTGGCATGCCGTCAAGGCCATGGCGGACATCCTCGAGGCCACACGCAAGCTGGAGGGCGTATACCCCGAGCATCTCGCTGAAGACGAGGCCCAACTGGCGCGTGCCCGTCGTGCCCTGCGCAAGGCGAACAAGCTGCGCGAAGAGATGGGCCGGCGCCCAAGCACCCGGGTCGAACGCCCACAGCGCACGATAGGAGGGCCCAAGCCGTGACAGCAGAAGCCATCACCACCAGCCTCTACCTGAACGAGGAGGAGATCGACGGCCTGTGCAAACCCCTGAAACAGCGCTTCGCCCAGCGCCGCTACATCAAGGAGGTGCTGGGCCTCCCGATAGCGGGAATCCGTCCCGATGGACTGCCCCTGGTGGGCCGCACCATGGTGGACGAAAAGCTCAACAACAAAAAGCCCTCCGCGTCCGAGCGCGGATTCAAATGGAGTAAGTGATGGGTCGCAGAAGAGAGCGAGCATCAGGCTTCGGCCTGCTGCCGCGAATGGAGGCAAGGCCTCGCAAGAATGGGCTTGTCACCTACCGATATCACCCGGTGGGCGGCAAGCCCATCAACCTGGGCACCGACCGCACAGCGGCCATGCAGGCCGTGCTGGAGATGAACCACGCGCCCAACTCCCAGGGCACGATCCGCGAGCTCTGGGACCTGTACCAAAAGACCGCCCGCTGGACGGCCCTGGCCGAGCGCACGAAGAAGGACTACGAGTCCTACAGCCTGAAGCTCATCGAGGTTATGGGTGAGGTGCCGGCCGCCGCAGTGCGCCCCACCGACATCGCCAGGTTCCTGCGCGTGGAGCGTGCAGACGCACCCGTGCGGGGCAATCGTGAGATCGCCCTGCTCTCGAACCTGATGAACGTGGCCATCGAACGCGGGCTGATCGACGCCAACCCGTGCAAGCAGGTCAAGAAGAACAGCGAGCGGGCCCGGACGGAAGCGCCGGAGCCGGCCGAGCTGCGCGCCTTCCTGGACTGGCTGGAGGCCGGCAGCCCAGCGCGCAAGACCCTGGCCCTGATGGCCGAGTTTGCCGCCCTGGCCGGCTCGCGCCGCGTGGAGTTCCTGGCCCTGCAGGTGCCGCAGATCGACATGCAGGCCGGCGAGATCCGGCTGATGCGCGCGAAGCAACACGGCGGCACGAAGCGGGCGGAGAACATCGCCATGGGCCCGGCCATGCTGGACCTGGCCAAGAGGCTGCTGCAGCTGCCACGCCCAGAGACATCGCTGCACGTCTTCATCAACCAGCACGGCAGCCCGCTCACCGAATCGGGCTTCACCACGGGCTGGCAGCGGGCCATGGTCGAGGCCCTGGAGACCAAGGTGATCAGCAGGCGCTTCACCTTCCACGACCTGCGGGCGTACTACACCACGCAGCACAAGGCACGGTATGGAGCCCTGCCCGAGCTTCACGCCAGCTCGGCCACCACGGCGCGGGTCTACGACCGCTCGAAGGTCTCGAAGCGGCAGTCCCTGGGCTGACCTCTATTCCCAAATTGGGAATAAAACAAAAGCCGCGCTATCTTTACGATAGCGCGGCTTCCGCGTGTTTGTTGGTGGGTCCTGCGAGATTCGAACTCGCGACCAACGGATTAAAAGTCCATCGAGACAGCAAATCAAATCAACAGCTTAGATCATTTTCTGTTCCGCAAAACTATTCGCAAACACCTTCGTAAGCCGTTGATTCATCTTGCATCAAAACGAGATTGCGGAACACTTTTTGCTCCCCCGAAACGACAAAGCCCCCTCGGCGCCGTGATGGCAGCCGAGGGGGCTTTTTTGCGTTTTGGGGTTGGCTAAACTGCGGCATGCTCGCAGCCACCCTCCTCTGCCTTGTCGTCGGCATCTCGGACGGCGACACAATCACTGCTCGCTGCGGCCAGCCGGGCGAATATCAGCATGTCAAGGTCCGCATCGGAGGGATCGATGCACCAGAGAGCCGGCAGCCCTACGGCTCCCGCGCAAAGCAGGCCCTCAGCGACCTCACCTTCCAGAAGCAAGCCGAACTGCGCTGCAACAAAATCGACCGCTACAAACGCCACGTCTGCTCGGTCTGGGTCGCGCCTGCATCGTCGCCCGAGGGCCCGCGCACGCTCGACGCAGGGCTCGCTCTTGTCACCCAGGGTATGGCATGGTGGTATCGCTACTACTCGAACGAGCAGTCTGCCCAGGAGCGCGGGCAGTACGAATTCGCGGAGACAGAGGCCAAGGCCAAGCGCGTTGGCCTGTGGGCAGACACCGAACCCGTGGCGCCCTGGGACTGGCGTGCACAGCGCCGCGGCCGCTGATCAACCCTCGACTTTCAGGGCCTGCAGCTGCTCCGCCGGCAGCAACGCCTCTTCCTCGGGCTTCTCTGCTCCACTGCGCAGCACGCCCAGCGGCGGCAGCTTGATCAGCGCATCCGCCTGCGCGGCCGTGCCGTGCAGCCAGGCATCCCAGTCGCCCGGCTCCAGCATCACGACCCCGCGCTTTTCCTTTCCCGGCCGGTGCATGAGCGACAGCACCGGGTGGCCGTCTGCGGGCTGGGTGATCATGGTGTAGTTCGGCACCAGCTCCCCGGTCCCCGGGTCTGTCCATTCGCTGTACAGCCCGGCCAGAGCCGTGGGCTCCCCATCGGCCCGCTGGAACGACCACCAGACATTACGGCTGCCCAGGCCCCAATAGGGCTCTACCCAGAACGCGACCGGAATCAGGCAGCGCTGGCCCGCGCGCCAGGCCGGGGCGAACGTCCAGGACTTGGCGAGCGTCTCGCGTCGTGCATTGTTTGTGCTCATCGGCTTGCCATCGCTGGTCATCGGCCGCCGCGTCGGTGAGCTGCGCGGGATCATGCCCCACTGCCCAACTTCAATCTCGCCGCCCGGCTTGACGTACGGGCCCAGCGCCAAGGGCGTGACATGCGGCTTCCACCAACGGTTCGGCGACTGGCGCCCCAGGGCGAAGGCCCTCTCGATCTCGGTCTCTCGCGGCGACTGGTATCTATTACACATAGGGCCACCTCTTCACTGGCCGCTCGATTGCAGCCTTTGCGGCAGCGTACTGCCGATTGAGCCAGCTGCCCATCAACTCCAGCGCCGGGTCGATGCCAGCCCGGTCAGGGCAGCACAGCCATGTTTGAGGCCATTGCCTCAAATCGCCCTCGTCCCACTCCTGGCCCTGCAACAGCATCGAGCCATCCTGACGAGCCCGCAGCATCTCCACTCGGATCATGCCGCGCGTGAGCTCATTGCCTGAGCCACCAGGATCGATGATGTCCACCCTGTCGTCGCCACATTCGTTTGTCGTCAGCAGTAGGCCGGTCACTCGGTGCACCTTGTGGAGCTTGTGGAGCGGCATGTAGACGCCGCAAAAGCGGAGGCGCAGCATTGTCACCGGCCAGCCGGCTACCAGATGCCCCTCGCGCTCGCGCACGCTGCCAGGCGAACAGCCGTCGCGCTTGTACCGTCCCGGCAGGTCGGGCAACCCTGTTGATTCGTGGGCCATGACATTTTCACTGTATGAATGTACAGTTATTATGCAAACCCGATCTTCAGGAGGTCCAAATGATCACCCCTCAAGCAACCCAGAAATTCGCGCTCCTCCGTATGCCTGAGTGGTTCGGCGTGCCTGAGATTGAACCGCTGCCGGCCCCGCCCGAGGCCTACGCGATTGTGGAAGCGCAGCCTGGCTGGTTTGAGGTGCGAGGTCCCGGTGGTGCGCTGGTGTACAGCGGCTTGGGGCCCGTGCAGATCCTTCCAGCGCGCCATGGCTGATGGCATGACCTGGGGCAGCCAGCCCACGGCGCCAGGCTGGTATGCCGTGGTCGTGGACTACGGCCGCCTGCCCTTCCCTGCTGCCCGGCGCTGGACAGGCGCCCTCTGGGACGATGAGCGCGGCATCAGGGCATTCGACGGGCCGCACGACACGGCCGCCGAGGCGCTGGACTGGGCCATGGAGCGGTGCCCGGAAGACTGAGCACGGCAAAATGCCGCACATGGCAATCGATCCCACAAACCCAAAACACACCGTCCACCAGCGCGTCGTCGCCGCCTTCATGGGACATTGGAAGGCCCACGGCGACAAGTACCCGCAACGCTTCCGACTGCCGCCCGAAGAGCTCTATCACCTGGACCATGTGATGCACAAGGGCGAGCACCCCGGCCTGATGTGGGGTGTTCCGCTCGATGCAGATCCGAGCACACGCGGGGAGATGGTCGCAATCGACGGGACAGTCGTGTCAATAGCGCCGCCAGAGCCTGAGCCTACCCCTTGATCGGCCGCGTGCACGCGATCAGCGCGGCCAGCAGCCGCACCTCGTAGCCCTCGCGGCGGTCGATCTCGGCCAACGCCGCGCGCAGCAGCTCGAAGGGGTCGGCGTCGTCTGCCAGGCCCTCAGTGGGCATCCTGGGACGGTCTGGGATCGGCTCGCGGCACTCCACGGGCACGGGCACCTTGACGGTCTGGACTTCGACGCGCGGCGCGGAGCCGCAGCCTGCCAGGGCCAGCACGGCGGCCAGCGCCGCGAATTGACGAATTGAGCAATTGGTCAATTTCATGGCTTGACCCTCCCCTTGAGCCACTGCGCGCCCAGCGTATGGACGGCGGCGCAGCTGTCGCCGGCAGCGGGCTGGCGGGACAGGGTGTAGTCGGCGCGGGCGTAGAGCGCTGCGGCCTGGCCAGCGGCGGCAGCACGGGCCGGCGCCGCCTCGGCAGCACGCTGCGCGGCCACGGCGCCCAGGGCCTCGGTGGCATCGCTGCATGCCTGGGCTCCTTTGAGCGCTCCGTCGCGCTGCTGCTGCATGCTCACCAGCTCGGTGCGGACCGTGGCCGCATCGTCGCGCGCGGATAGCCAAGCCCAGCCCAGCAGCAAGTTGCCGACGGCGAGCGTGGACACGATGGCTTGCGTGGGCGTGATCATGCTCCGACCCTCTGCAGGTTGCTCGCGACACGCCGCGCCCAGCCACGCCCGAACGTATCCCAGGTCGAGAGGCGCGTCATGAAGTCCAGTCGGTGGCCGCTGTAGCGCG
>Ga0308167_1000917_pt1 | contig 41746 bp, 38 predicted proteins | sample PhyCR1_2_FD_202138 | JGI IMG/M metagenome (GOLD analysis project Ga0308167, IMG submission 202138) | Phyllosphere microbial communities from UC Gill Tract Community Farm, Albany, California, United States - DLSLRC.R1 | ecosystem: Host-associated > Plants > Phyllosphere > Unclassified | place... | reverse complement strand
CACTTCACGGTTGGCATTTTCCACCGCATTGCGAATTTCCTGCAGATCGACTTCTGAAACGATATCGAAAGATGGCATCTCTTCTTCTCCTGACGCTAAAGTGACATGCATAATACGCGTCTTACGGTGCTAAATAAAATCAGGCTGCACACAACGCTATACTTGTTCTGTGACAGTGAAGAATAAATAGATAGCCCGCCAGCGGGAGGCAGTATGAAAATTACCGTGTTAGGTTGCGGTGCTCTGGGTCAGGTGTGGCTCACAGCGCTGGCTCGCCAGGGACACGAGGTTCAGGGGTGGTTGCGGGTACCACAGCCCTATTGCTCAGCCAATGTCATCGATCCGCAAGGCAACATTTCAAACCGCACCTTTATAGCTAACGATCCGCTGTTTCTGGCTGAGAGCCAGTTACTGCTGGTGACACTGAAAGCGCCGCAGGTCTCGCCTGCGGTTAAAAACCTGGAAAGCGTGCTGGCGGAAAACTGCCCGGTGCTGCTGCTGCATAACGGTATGGGTACGCTGGAGGAGCTAAAAGGGCTGACCCAGCCGCTGCTGCGCGGTGTTACTACCCATGCGGCAATGCGCGACGGGACGGTAATCAAACACATCGCCAGCGGTATCACTCACATCGGGCCGGGCAACCGTAAAAGCGCCGCTTACAGCGATATCGCCGACATCCTGCATCATGCCCTGCCCGACGTCGCCTGGCACGACAATATCCGCGCCGCCTGCTGGCGTAAGCTGGCGGTTAACTGCGTCATCAACCCGATGACGGTGGAATATGATTGCCAGAACGGTGCCTTACGCGCCTATGCCGATCAGATCGCGCGGCTGTGCGATGAGATCAGTTGGGTGATGGAGCGTGAAGGTCAGAACGTCGCCAGCGAAAGCCTGCAGGATATTATTTTCGATGTAATTGAAAGCACCGCGGCCAATACCTCTTCGATGCTGCAGGACGTTCGCGCCCAGCGCCTGACCGAAATTGATTATATCAGCGGCTTTCTGCTGCGCCGCGCCCGAACTCACGGCCTGGTGCTGACGGAAAACAGCCGACTGTACGACATTGTTAAACGTAAGGAGTCCTATTATGTCCGCGAACGCATCGGTACTGGTTTGCCTGGCACATGGCAGTGAAGAGACCGAAGCCGTCACCACTATCGATCTGCTGGTGCGGGGTGGATTAAAGGTGGTCACCGCCAGCGTTGAGAGTGATGGCAGCCTTGAAATCCGCTGCTCGCGCGGCGTGCGTTTGCTGGCCGATGCCCCGCTGGTTGAAGTAGCCGACAACGATTATGCCGCGATAGTGCTGCCCGGCGGACTGAAAGGTGCCGAGACGTTTCGCGACAGTCCGCTGCTGGTTGAAACGGTGCGCCAGTATCACCTCAACGACAAAATCGTGGCGGCCATCTGTGCCGCGGCCGGTACGGTACTGGTGCCGCACGACCTGTTCCCGGTCGGCAACATGACGGGCTTTCCCGGATTGAAACAGACGATACCTGAAGAGAAATGGATGGAACGGCGGGTGGTCTGGGATCCGCGGGTGAAACTGCTGACCAGTCAGGGTCCCGGTACGGCAATGGATTTTGCCCTGAAGCTGATCGATCTGCTGGTGGGAAAAGAGAAAGCGCGCGAGGTGGCCGCACAGCTGGTGCTGGCACCGGGCATTTACGATTATCAGGCCTGATAAGATTGAAGGCGGCCAGTCAGGACCGTGCTGGTCCCGACTGGCCGTGTTACCGGCACAGATCGACTATGGACGGTAAACTTTGACGTTCTTATAGCCCTGCTCGTGCAGGTAAAGAGCCTGCAGACGACTCATCACGCCGCGATCGCAGTAAAGCAACCAGGTACGGTTCTGGTCGAGATCGCCAAACTGGCTGCTGAGTTTATAAAACGGCAGCGATTTCACTTCGGTGGCGTTGAGCTTTAATGGATTCTCTTCCTGCTCGTCGATCGCCCGGATATCCAGCACGATATCATTATCGCCCAGCGAGGCCACGGTTTCGACTTCCACCACCTCTTCTTCGGTCTGTTCGGCGATGGTCCGGATATCGACGTTGGTCGCTTCTTCCACTACCCGATTGAGGATATCGAAGTCGAAATTCTGCTCTTCTGCCTCAATCTTCGCCTTAACCGCTTTCACCGTCGGGCTTTTTGAGATCACGCCGCAATATTCCGGCATAGTACTGGCAAAATCTTCGGTGCCGATTTCACGCGCTATCTTGATGATGTGTTCTTTATCATGCGAGATCAGCGGACGCAGAATCAGGGTGTCCGAGGCGTTATCAATCAGGCGCAGGTTAGTCAGCGTCTGGCTGGAAACCTGGCCGACCGCTTCACCGGTCACCAGCGCCTGTACGCCGTAGCGCTCAGCAATCATCGACGCGGCACGCACCATCATGCGTTTCAGCACCACGCCCATCTGGCCGTCATCCACTTTTTCGAGGATTTCACCTACTACCGGCTCGAAGTTAATCGCCACGAAGCGAACGCGGTGCGAACGGCCGAAGCGATTCCACAGATAGTGCGCGACCTGACGGACGCCAATTTCATGCGCTGCGCCACCCAGATTAAAGAAGCAGTAGTGCACACGACTACCGCGACGCAGCAGCATGTAGCTGGAGACGCCGGAGTCGAAGCCGCCGGATATCAGCGACAGCACATCTTCCTGGGTACCGATCGGGAATCCGCCCAGCCCTTCGTAACGCGCTGTCACCAGCGTCAGACGGTTCTCTTCCACTTCAAGGTTCACCGTCACGTCCGGATTTTTAAGCTGTACCCGGGCGCTCTCGATGTGCTGGTTCAGCCCGCCGCCGACATAACGTTCCACGTCCTGCGAACTGAAGCTATGCTTACCACGACGTTTAACGCGGACGCAGAAGCTTTTTCCTTCCAGGCTGTCGCGATACTGGGCTAAGGTCTGTTCAAAGATGTGATGAATATCGGTGTACTCACGATCTTCAACCGCCAGAACGTGATGGATCCCTGGAATGCGCGTCAGCTCATCAGGAATAATTTCCCCGAGCGCCGGATTTTTCGAACGCACTTCAATGTGATCCCAGTAACGCACTACCGCGATCTCATCACTGACCGTCTTCAGGACATTGCGGATATTGCTGGCAAGAATCTTAATAAAGCGCAAACGCACCGACGGACTCTTGATGGTGATTTCAGGAAATAACTTGATGATAAACTTCATGGCGACACAGCTTCGTTGGGCAAATAAGTGCTAAAACAGGCAGCACTTAGCTGGTAAAATCACAAAATTGCGGGCTGCATGGCGCAACCGCATCCGAGGCGCAGGAGTATATCACCTTTGTCAGGTGACTGCTTCTTCAACAGCCGCCGCATTGATTATTTTGCTAATCATTTGGTCTCAGCTACCATGACCGATTGCAGGATAATGTCCCAACCGTGAGTCGACCCGAAATATGCCGAAAAAAGCCGAACAGCCAGCCAGCTTTGAAACGTCATTGCAGCAGCTGGAACAGATAGTCAGCCGTCTGGAAAGTGGTGAACTGCCGTTGGAAGAGGCGTTGAATGAGTTTGAACGGGGCGTGCAGCTGGCGCGTACCGGTCAGCAAACGTTGCAACAGGCTGAACAGCGTGTGCGCATTTTGCTGAGCGATGATAAAGATGCCGACCTCACCTCTTTTACCCCGGAAAACGACTAATGGATTTTGCCCAGATGCTCAACGGGTATCACCAGCAGGTGAATGCCGCGTTGACGCGCTTTATAGAGCCACTCCCTTTTCAGAGTTCTCCTCTGGTTAATGCCATGCATTATGGGGCATTATTAGGCGGTAAACGTCTGCGCCCTTTTCTGGTTTATGCCACCGGCGAAATGCTCCATGCCGACCCGGCGAGTCTGGATGCGCCCGCTGCGGCGGTTGAATGCATCCACGCGTACTCCCTGATTCATGACGATCTCCCTGCAATGGACGACGACGCACTGCGTCGCGGGCAGCCGACCTGCCACATTAAATATGGCGAAGATACCGCGATACTGGCTGGCGATGCATTACAGACGCTGGCCTTCTCGATTCTGACGGATGAGCCGATGCCCGGCGTCAACGCGGAGTATCGGCTGATGATGCTGTCAGAACTGGCGCGGGCCAGCGGCGTGGCAGGCATGTGTGGCGGCCAGGCGCTGGATCTGGCGGCAGAAGGTCAGTCGGTCGATCTGGTGCAGCTGGAGCAGATTCATCGCCATAAAACCGGCGCACTGATTCGGGCTGCGGTGCGGCTGGGTGCGCTGGCGGCGGGCGAAGCAGGTCGTGCAGCATTACCGGCACTTGACCGCTATGCTGATGCTATCGGGCTCGCCTTTCAGGTGCAGGACGATATTCTGGATGTGGTGGGCGATACCGCGGTTATCGGAAAACGTCAGGGTGCCGACCAGCATCTCGGTAAAAGCACCTATCCTTCACTGTTAGGATTAGAACAGGCCCGTGCCAAAGCGCGGGATTTGTATCAGGAAGCCCTTGATGCATTAGAAATTCTCGCAGCGCAATCTTATAACACCACAGCATTGCAGGCGCTGGCGAGCTTCATAATTGAACGCGACAAATAACTTCCATAATGAGTCTCTGATGAGTTTTGATATTGCGAAATACCCGACACTGGCGCTGGCAAATACGGTTCAGGAGCTGCGCGCCCTGCCGAAAGAGAAGCTGCCGGCGCTCTGTGATGAACTGCGTCAGTACCTGTTAGACAGTGTGAGTCGCTCAAGTGGCCACTTTGCATCGGGTTTGGGCGTGGTCGAACTGACGGTTGCGCTTCATTATGTCTATAACACCCCGTTCGATCATCTGGTGTGGGATGTCGGCCATCAGGCTTATCCGCATAAAATTCTGACCGGTCGTCGCGATCGCATCGGCACCATTCGCCAGAAAAATGGCGTGCACCCGTTTCCGTGGCGCGGCGAAAGCGAATATGACGTACTGAGCGTTGGCCACTCATCGACCTCGATCAGCGCCGGTCTCGGCATGGCGGCGGCGGCAGAGCGTGAAGGCCTCGGTCGTCGCACCGCCTGTATTATCGGCGATGGCGCGATCACCGCCGGTATGGCGTTTGAAGCGATGAACCACGCGGGCGATATCAAACCTGACATGCTGGTGATCCTGAATGATAACGAGATGTCGATTTCAGAGAACGTCGGCGCGTTAAACAACCGGCTGGCGCAGATCCTGTCGGGCAAAACCTATGCGCGCCTGCGCGAAGGCGGTAAGCGGGTGCTGACTGGCCTGCCGCCGATTAAAGAGCTGGTGCGCCGCACCGAAGAGCATCTGAAAGGCATGGTGGTGCCGGGTACGCTGTTTGAGGAGCTGGGTTTCAACTATATTGGTCCGGTCGACGGCCATGACGTGCTGACGCTGGTCAATACCCTGAGCAACATGCGTAGCCTGAAAGGGCCGCAGTTCCTGCACATCATGACCAAAAAAGGCAAAGGCTACGCCCCGGCGGAAGAAGATCCGATCGCCTGGCATGCGGTGCCAAAATTCGATCCCGCCAGCGGTGAACTGCCTAAAAGCGCAGAAGGCCTGCCGAGCTACTCAAAAATCTTCGGCAACTGGCTGTGCGAGATGGCAGCCGACGATCCGAAACTGATGGCGATTACCCCAGCGATGCGGGAAGGCTCCGGCATGGTCGGCTTCTCTCGCGAATATCCCAACCAGTATTTTGATGTGGCGATCGCCGAGCAGCATGCGGTGACCTTCGCGGCCGGGATGGCAATTGGCGGCTACAAGCCGATCGTCGCCATCTACTCCACCTTCCTGCAGCGCGCCTACGATCAGCTGATCCATGACGTGGCTATCCAGAAACTGCCGGTCCTGTTTGCTATCGATCGCGGCGGCATTGTTGGCGCGGATGGCCAGACCCATCAGGGCGCGTTTGATCTGGCGTATCTGCGCTGCGTGCCGGATATGGTGATCATGACGCCAAGTGATGAGAACGAATGCCGGCAGATGCTCTACACCGGCTACCACTATCAGGATGGCCCGAGTGCGGTACGTTATCCGCGCGGCACCGGCATCGGCACGCCGCTGGCACCGCTGCAAAGTCTGCCGCTGGGTAAAGGCGTGGTGAAGCGCCAGGGCGAAAAACTGGCGATCCTTAACTTCGGTACTCTGTTACCCGAGGCCGCTGCGGCGGCGGAAGCGCTCAATGCCACGCTGGTGGATATGCGCTTCGTTAAGCCGCTGGATGAGGCGCTGATTGCTGAGCTTTCGACCCGTCACGAGGCGTTAATCACGCTGGAAGAAGGCGCGATCAAAGGCGGCGCGGGTAGCGGCGTCAACGAACTGGTGATGGCAAAACGTCTGCGCATTCCGGTACTGAACATCGGTCTGCCCGACGAGTTTATCCCGCAGGGTACGCAGGACGAAATCCGTCATGACTATTTGCTGGACGCCGAAGGCATTCAGCAACAGATCGCCGCCTGGCTGGCACAGTAACCTCCCTTCCCTGCGCTTCCCTTTGGGGAGCGCAGCCCCTGCTATGCTTATTCACTGCTAAAAATCATGCGCTATGCCGCGGGAGTCATTATGAAAACCATTCAACTGGGTAATACCGATCTGCAGGTTTCACGTCTCTGTCTCGGCTGTATGACCTATGGTGAGCCGATGCGCGGGAATCACGCCTGGACGCTGCCGGAAGCCAGCAGTCGCCCGCTGATTCAGCAGGCGCTGAATGCCGGCATCAACTTTTTTGACACCGCCAACAGCTACTCCGATGGCAGCAGTGAAGAGATCCTCGGCCGGGCGCTGAAAGATTTTGCCCGCCGCGATGAGGTCGTGGTCGCCACCAAAGTCTACTTCCCGCTGACTAATCTGTCGCAGGGCCTGTCACGCCAGAATATCCTGCAATCGATTGATGACAGCCTGCAACGCCTTGGCATGGAATATGTCGACCTGCTGCAGATCCACCGCTGGGATTACGACACGCCGCTGGAAGAGACGCTGGAAGCGCTGCACGATGTGGTGCAGGCCGGTAAAGCGCGCTATATCGGCGCCTCATCAATGCATGCCAGCCAGTTTGCCCAGGCACTAAGCCTGCAGAAGCAGCAGGGCTGGCATCGCTTCGTCAGCATGCAGGATCAGTACAACCTGATTCAGCGTGAAGAGGAGCGCGAAATGCACCCGCTCTGCCTGCAGGAACAGATCGCGGTGCTGCCGTGGAGCCCGCTGGCACGCGGCAAGCTGACCCGTCCGTGGGGCGAAACCACGGCGCGATCGACCTCGGATAAGGTGATGGCCTCGCTGTATGCCAATACCGAAGAGAACGATGCGGCGATTGCGCAGCGTCTGGCGCAGGTGGCTGAGGATAAAGGCGTCACCCGGGCGCAGGTCGCACTGGCGTGGCTGCTGAGTAAACCCGCCGTGACGGCCCCGATTATCGGTGCCTCGCGGGCTGAGCAGTTCGATGATTTGGTTAAGGCGGTGGATGTGACGCTGAGTGAGGCTGAGATTGCTACGCTGGAAGAGGTCTATCAACCGCATCAGGCGGTCGGATTCGAATAAACGCTGACGCCCGCACCTGACCGCAGAGTTCGCGGAGTTAAGGTGCGCGGCGATAACGGCATCCCATGCGGGATGCCGACCACCGTTTTAGCCGGCCAGCCAGATACCGATGCCGTACAGCATCGCGGCGGCAATCACGCCAGCAATAATATCGTCAACCATGATGCCCATGCCGCCATGCACGTTGCGATCGAACCAGCGTATCGGCCAAGGTTTCCACATATCCAGAATGCGGAACAGCACAAAGCCGCCCAGCACCCACTGCCAGCTGTTGATCGGGATCGCCATCAGGGTGATCCACATGCCGATAAACTCATCCCAGACAATGCTGCCGTGATCGTGAACGCCCATATCTTTGGCGGTGCGATGGCAGAGATAGACGCCGACGCAGATCCCCACCAGCACCACCAGCGAATAGAGATCCTGCGGCAGATGCGTCATCAGCCACCAGAAGGGGATCGCCGCCAGCGAGCCCATGGTGCCCGGTACCACCGGGCTGAGTCCGCTGCCAAAACCGGTTGCCAGCAGATGCCACGGATTGCTCATCCGCAGGCGGCCTTTTGCCACGTCGTTATTTAGTATCAAAGTGATCAAACCCTTTATGGCGGAACGTCGCTGGCTTGCCGTTTTCCAGCAGCATCAGCCCTTCCGACTCCGGTGCCATCTGACCAATGCAGGTATAGGGCACGCCAAGGTGGCCGAGCGCCACATCCAGCGCGCCGCGGTTCACCTCGGGTACGGTGAAGCAGAGTTCATAATCTTCGCCACCGCTCAGCGCCCAGCGTAAAACCTGCTCGGGTTCGAAGTGATCGCGTAGCGCGGCGGAAAGCGGTAACGCGTCGAGATTAAGGCGCGCGCCACAGCCGCTGGCTTTCAGCACATGGCCGAGATCAGAGATCAAACCGTCCGAAAGATCGACCGCTGAGGTGGCCAGAGAACGCAGCGCCTGCCCCTGCAGAATGCGCGGCATCGGCCGCAGATGGCGTTTAATCAGCGCTTCATGAACCGCCGGATCGCTGATGCGGCAGTGATGTTGCAGCAGCGCCAGGCCGGCCGCACTGTCACCCAGCGTGCCGGTGACGTAGATCCAGTCACCCGGTTTTGCGCCCGAACGTTTCAGGGCGCGGCCCTGCGGCACCAGGCCGTGAATCGCCAGCGTCAGGCTCAGAGGGCCACGAGTGGTATCGCCGCCCACCAGCTGCATATCGTAATATTCCAGCAGCTCGAACAGGCTGGCGCTGAAGGCAGCGAGCCAGCTCTCATCGACCTGCGGCAGGGTCAAGGCCAGCGTCAGCCACGCCGGATCGGCGCCCATAGCGGCAAGGTCGCTGAGGTTAACCGCCAGCGCTTTGTAGCCTAAGTCGGCAGGATGAATATCCCGTAAGAAATGCACGCCCGCGACCAGGGTATCGGTACTGATCGCCAGCGTCTGTTTTTCCGGCACGCTAAGTAACGCACAATCGTCGCCGATACCGAGTTCGACATCACGACGGCTGCGCGTTCTGCGGTTGAAGTAGCGTGCGATGAGTTCGAATTCACCACAAGACATAATTACGTTCCGCTTAACCCTTTATGAAAAAAGGCCGGCAAGCCGGCCTTTTTGTTTATTTGCGATGGGGTCGAATCTGTGGACCGGCTTTATCCAGTACGCCGTTAACAAATTTATGACTGTCTTCAGCGCCGAACACTTTCGCCAGCTCAATCCCTTCGTTGATGGCCACTTTATAGGGCACATCAGCGCGTTTGCTCAGCTCATACAGCGAGATACGCAGGATAGCTTTTTCGACCTGGCCCAGCTCTTCGAGCTGACGCGACAGGTAAGGCTTCATCAGTCCATCCAGATACGCACTGTTGGTCGCCACACCGGACAGCAGTTCGCGGAAATAGCTAATATCGACGTCTTTGACGTCTTGTTCCGCCAGAAACTGGTATTCCACATCGGCAATGTCGTTGTTGGACAACTGCCAGGAGTAAAGCGCCTGAACAGCGCACTCACGGGCGCGACGACGAGCAGCAGGTTTCACAAAATTCCCCTTACAAAAATCAGGCTTTGATGGCTTTCAATACGTTGATCATTTCGAGCGCGGTCAGGGCCGCTTCGGCACCTTTATTACCGGCTTTGGTGCCAGCACGCTCAATGGCCTGCTCGATATTTTCGGTGGTCAGCACGCCGAACGCGACAGGAATCTCGCTGTTCATGGCAACGCTGGCGATACCGGAGCTGGCTTCACCGGCCACATATTCGAAGTGAGCTGTGCCACCACGAATTACCGTGCCCAGTGCAATAACGGCGTCATATTTACTGGTGTTTGCCAGTGCGCGCGCTGCCAGCGGCAGTTCATACGCACCCGGAACCCAGACTACGGTGATATTGTCATCTTTGACCTGGCCAATACGTTTCAGGGCATCAACTGCACCATCCAGCAGGCTGTCATTAATGAAGTTGTTAAAACGCGCAATAACGATGGCAACATTGGCCTCAGGCGTTGCAACAGCAGCTTCGATAACTTTCATACTTATCCTTTCAGGGGGTTTGTTTGGCCCCGCGCAGGGGGGCGGATTCTATCATACTCTTCGGCGGCGTGCTCTCGCTTTTCCGTCCGTGTTATTGCGGCGTCAGGGTCAGGCGTAAATCCTCACCGACCTGGCGAACGTCGCGGAAAATCAGGCCTGGCGCATCAGCCAGACGATCAAGGCCCGGTAACTGGCACAGGCCGCGTCCCTGGTCGCCGAGTAATTTCGGTGCCAGATAGACAATCAGTTCATCGACCAGTCCGGCCTGCAGCAGCGCGCCCGCCAGGCTGGCACCCGCTTCGACCCAGACGCTGTTCACCTGACGCTGACCCAGCAGCATCATCATCGCCACCAGATCCAGCTGCTGTTCGCGCAGCGGCACGGCGATCTGACTGACGCGCTCTGGCCAATGCTGCTGATCGGGTTGATGGCGCATCAGCCAGGTTTCACCCGGCTGGTCAATGAGCCGATGCTGCGGCGTCACGCGGTTCTGGCTGTCGACAATCACCCGCAGCGGCTGCCGCAGTTGCTGTTGATCAAGTAACGCCTGGGTGTCCGGGTTGAGTTCGGACCAGCGCACCGTCAGCGACGGATCGTCAGCCAGCACCGTGGCGCTGCTGCTGAGGATCGCGGCACTTTGCGCCCGCAAGCGCTGCACATCGCGACGGGCGGCCGCCGAGGTGATCCACTGGCTTTCGCCATTCGCCATCGCGGTGCGGCCATCCAGCGAGGCACCCAGCTTAAGCTGGATCCACGGAAAACCGGTACGCATCCGCTTCAGGAAACCGCGATTCAGCGCTTCCGCCTCTTCCATCATTAGCCCGTGGCTGACCGCAATCCCGGCCTGATGCAGCCGGTGCAATCCGCGACCGGCAACCTGCGGGTTGGGGTCCTGCATCGCGGCGACCACCCGGCTCACGCCAGCGGCAATCAGCGCGTCGCTGCAGGGTGGCGTGCGACCATGATGGCTGCACGGCTCCAGCGTTACATAGGCGGTGGCACCGCGTGCTTTATCACCGGCCATCCGCAGAGCATGCACTTCTGCATGAGGCTCGCCGGCGCGCTGATGCCAGCCCTCGCCCACCACCTGACCGTCACGGACAATCACACAGCCCACATTCGGATTGGGCATGGTGGTAAAGCGGCCGCGGCGCGCCAGTTCCAGCGCGCGCGCCATGTAGATTTCATCGGTCATGGCTTAATCCTGTAACCGGGCGATCTCTTCGCCAAAATCACGAATATCTTCGAAGCTGCGGTAAACCGAGGCAAACCGAATATAGGCGACTTTATCGAGCTTTTTCAGCTCGTCCATCACCAGATTACCAATCAGTTTACTGGGAATTTCGCGTTCGCCAGTGGCGCGCAGCTGGGTTTTAATGTGGTTCACCGCGCTCTCGACCGCATCAGCACTGACCGGACGTTTCTCAAGCGCTTTCATCATCCCGCTGGCCATTTTGTCTTCATTGAAAGGCTCACGCACGTCATTACTTTTTACCACGCGCGGCATCACCAGTTCCGCCACCTCAAAGGTGGTAAAGCGTTCATGGCACATCAGACACTGGCGCCGGCGTCGCACCGACGATCCTTCACTAACCAGACGAGAATCAATCACTTTGGTGTCCACAGCGGAGCAGAATGGGCAATGCATGACGTTTCCTGACGCGAGATAGATGGGCCTGACAGTGTAGCGCGAACTGCCGGTCAACAAAATCTCTTCCGTGCCATTCCGTTGGCCAGCGCCCAGCATAAACGGTGTTAAATCGCGGCTGCGGCAAAAGGGTCTACGCTTATAGAGCCGCAAGACGGCGTATATCTACTAACACACTGGAGGTTGTATGGGACTGTTTAATTTCGTCAAAGAAGCGGGTGAAAAGCTTTGGGATGCCGTGAACGGTGGCGACGATCAAAATAAAAAACTGCAGGACCACATCAACAAGCTGGGCTTGCCGGACAGCGACAAGGTCGATGTGAAAGTGAATGGCGATACCGTCACGGTAAGCGGTGACGGCCTGTCACAGGAGCTGAAAGAGAAAATTCTGATCGCCGCCGGTAACGTTGCCGGCATCACCAAAGTCGAAGACAAGGTGACAACCAGCGACAGCGCTACTGAGTCTGAACTTTACACCGTGAAAAAAGGCGACACGCTGAGCGCTATTGCAAAGCAGGTTTATGGAAATGCTAACGAATACAACAAGATTTTCGAAGCTAACAAGCCAATGCTGTCGCATCCTGATAAGATCTACCCTGGCCAGGTTTTACGCATTCCAAAATAACCGACAAGGATAAACTTATGATCAGGACGGTTTGGGCGCCAGCAGCACTTTCACTGGCGTTACTGAGCGGTTGCAGTACTCCCGCGACCAACCCGCAGGTTAAGCAGTTGCATCAGGAAGTGAGCCAGCTCAATCAGCAGATGCAACACTTAACCACCCAGGCCAGTGCGCTGGAGATACAGGGGCAGCTCAACAGCCATTCCAGCAACGGTGCATGGCTGGTACCGCAGGCGAATACCCCGGTCGCGCTGCAGACTCAGCTCGGCACCTTGCGACTGACATTGTCGCCGGTGGTAGCCGAAGCCAGTGGATCGCGGACCACATTGTCGATCCGCGCAATGGGCGATCAACCGTTGCCTGCGCTGCATGCCACGGTAATCTGGGGCGAACTGGACCCGGCAACCGGCAAACCGCTCAACAGCGATAGTCTGAGTCAGAACATCGCCGTGCCCGCCTCACTGTTACCGCAACATACCGTTGAGGTTCCGCTGCGGCTGAGTGGCCTGACGCCGGATCAGCTCGGCTTTATCCGGGTGCACCAGGTTACCGCTGACGCACCGGCTCAAACCGTTCCTGCTGCGCCTTAACTGGCGCAAAAAAAACGGGCCGCCATCACTGGCAGCCCGTTTTTATCATCCCACCGCGCTTACGGCAGGATAGAAGGCTGATCGGCGCCCTCTTTCTCAACTTTCTGCACCAGCATATGTTCACGCTTCATGCCCAGCTTCAGCGCCAGCGCCGAAGAGACATAAATTGATGAAATCGTACCGATGGTCACACCAATCAACATGGTCAGTGAGAAGCCTTTCAGCAACGCGCCACCAAAGATGAACAGGATCAGGATCATCGCCAGCGTGGTCAGTGACGTAATCAGGGTACGGCTTAACGTCTGGGTCAGCGACACGTTGGTAATGTCGTAAGAGCTGCCGCGGCGAATCTTGCGGAAGTTCTCACGAATACGGTCGGAAACCACGATTTTATCGTTAAGCGAGTAACCAATCACCGACATCAGCGAGGCGACAATCGTCAGGTCGATCTCAATCCGGAACAGCGCCAGCAGACCGCAGGTGATGATCACGTCGTGCGCCAGCGCCAGCACGGTGCCCAGCGCCAGACGCCACTCAAAGCGGAAACCGATATAGATCAGAATCGCAATCAGCGCTGACAGCAGCGCCATCGCCCCCGCCTGCGCCAGATCGCTGCCGACGCTCGGGCCGACGAACTCAATGCGCTTAACGGTCGCGTTCTGCTGGGTGGTCTGGTTGATTACCGACACCACTTTGTTGCCTAACTCGGTGCCTGCCGGGCCGGTGACGGGCGCCATGCGCACCATCACGTCACGGCTGCTGCCGAAGTTCTGCACCAGCGGCTCGTCGAAGCCCGCTTTCACCAAATCGCCACGCAGCGTATCAAGGTCGGCCGGTTTTTCCAGCGCGATCTCAATCACCGTACCGCCGGTGAAATCGAGACCCCAGTTGAAGCCACGAATGCCGACAATCGCAATCGCGGCTACGATCAGCAGCCCCGAAATGATGAAGGCCAGCTTATCCCAGCGCATAAAGTCGACGACTTTACGCCCGTGGTTCAACTGCTCAATGTTATATTCCTGTGCCACAACGCACTCCTCAGATAGACAGCTTGTTGATGCGTTTGCCACCGTAAACCAGGTTAACAATGGCACGGGTACCTACGATCGCGGTGAACATTGAGGTCGCGATACCAATTGCGGTGGTAATCGCAAAGCCTTTGATCGAACCGGTGCCGACCGCATAAAGAATGATGACTTTGATCAGGGTGGTCACGTTCGCATCGACAATACTGGAGAAGGCGCCTTTATAGCCCTCATGAATTGCCTGCTGAACCGATCGCCCGTTACGCAGTTCTTCTTTAATACGTTCGTTAATCAGTACGTTAGCATCAACTGCTACCGCCAGCGTTAACACAATACCGGCAATACCCGGCATGGTCAGGGTTGCACCAGGCAGCAGGGACATGACGCCGACGATCAGCACCAGGTTCACCAGCAGCGCACTGGTCGCAATCAGACCAAACTTCTTGTAGAACACCACCATAAACAGGATCGACGCAAGCAGGCCCCACAGGCAGGCTTCCAGACCCTGAGTAATGTTCTGCTGACCCATGGTCGGACCGATAGTGCGCTCTTCCACAATCTGGATAGGCGCAATCAACGCCCCGGCACGCAGCAGCAGCGACAGCTGACGTGCTTCGTTCGGGTTGTTGATACCGGTGATGCGGAAGCTGTTCCCCAGACGAGACTGGATGTTGGCGACGTTAATCACCTCTTCCTGTTTCACCAGAATTGAACGGCCATTGGCATCTTTTTTACCGCTGTCTTTGTACTCCACAAACAGGGTCGCCATCGGCTTGCCGATGTTGTCCTTGGTGAAGTTCGACATGATGTTACCGCCCGCGCCATCCAGTGAAATGTTCACCTGTGGCTGGTTGTACTCATCCATGCTGGAGGTCGAGTCGGTGATGTGGTCACCGGTCAGGATCACCCGCTTGTAGAGCACCACCGGCTGGCCGTCACGCATATCTTTGACTTCAGAGTCGCCCGGCACCCGGCCACTGGCCGCCGCGGTAGGATCAACGCTGGTATTAACCAGACGGAATTCCAGCGTCGCGGTCGCACCCAGAATCTCTTTGGCGCGTGCAGTGTCCTGAATACCTGGCAGCTCAACCACAATGCGATCGGAACCCTGACGCTGTACCAGTGGTTCGGCCACGCCCAGCTGGTTCACACGGTTACGCAAAATCGTGATGTTCTGCTGGACCGCATATTCACGCGCTTCGCTCAGGCGCGCATCGCTCATGGTGGCACGCAGCGCATCATTGCCGCTGCTTTTGATCACCAGATCCTGATGACGTGAGGTCAGCCAGGAGACAGCAGCATCGCGGCTGGCGGCGTCACGGAAACGAATTTCCACCCCGTAGTTCGCGATTTTGTTGACGTTGGTATAAGGAATATTTTTGGTGCGCAGGTCGCTACGCAGCGTATCGGCATTCTGCTCCTGCAGCTTGCCTAAGGCGGTGTCCATGTCCACTTCCATCAGGAAGTGCACGCCGCCACGCAGATCGAGACCGAGTTTCATCGGTTCCGCTGACAGCATCGTCAGCCAGCGTGGCGTGGCCGGGGCCAGGTTCAGCGCCACAACGTAGTCTTCGCCCAGCGCCTTCATGATCGCTTCACGGGCGCGTAACTGCACATCGGTGTTAGCGAAGCGCGCGGTAATGGCGCCATTTTCCAGCGCAACGGATTTGCTCTGGATATTGTCTTGTTTTAATGCGGACTGAATGTGATCCAACGTCTGCTCACTGGCGGCGCTTCCGCGCGCGCCAGTGATTTGAACGGCCGGATCCTCACCATACAGGTTGGGAAGCGCATACAGCAGGCCGACGAGAATCACGACGACCAGCATCACATACTTCCACAAAGGATAACGATTTAACACGGCAGTTCCCTTAGGGAAGATAGAATTACAGCGCCTTCATAGTACCTTTCGGCAGGACGGCAGCGACGAAATCACGTTTAATGACCACTTCATTGGTCTCATTCAGCGCGATAGAAACGTAGCCAGTGTCAGACACTTTTGTTACGCGACCTACCAGGCCACCGCTGGTCAGCACTTCATCGCCCTTTGAGATGGAATCCATCAGCTTCTTGTGCTCTTTCGCACGTTTCTGCTGCGGACGCAGGATCATGAAATAGAAAATCAGACCAAACACCACCAGCATGATCACCAGAGAATACGGACTTCCCTGCGACGGTGCGCCTGCTGCGGCCACGGCGTCAGAAATGAAAAAGCTCATTAAATTTCCCTCATTGATGAATTATCAGACGTTAAAGGCGGAACTTCTTTGCCCGTCCGTTGGTAGAACTCGTTTACAAAGCGCTCTAATTTACCCTCTTCGATGGCCTGGCGTAAACCTGCCATCAGGCGCTGGTAATAGCGCAGATTGTGAATCGTGTTCAGACGCGCGCCCAGTATTTCGTTACAGCGGTCCAGATGATACAGGTAGGCGCGGCTGTAATTGCGACAGGTGTAGCAATCACATTCGGCATCCAGTGGCGCAGTGTCATCTTTATATTTGGCGTTGCGGATTTTAACCACACCGTCAGTCACAAACAGATGGCCGTTACGCGCGTTACGGGTTGGCATCACGCAATCGAACATATCGACGCCGCGACGGACCCCTTCCACCAGATCTTCAGGTTTGCCGACACCCATCAGATAGCGCGGTTTATCCTGCGGAAGCTGTGGGCAGACGTGCTCAAGAATACGGTGCATGTCCTGTTTAGGCTCACCCACCGCCAGGCCGCCCACAGCGTACCCATCAAAGCCAATCTCTACCAGACCTTTCACCGACACATCTCGTAAATCTTCGTAAACCGAGCCCTGGATGATGCCGAACAGCGCATTTTTGTTACCGAGGCTGTCAAAACGGTCACGGCTGCGTTTCGCCCAGCGCAGCGACATCTCCATCGAGCGTTTGGCATAGTCCCAGTCCGCCGGGTACGGCGTACATTCGTCGAAGATCATTACGATGTCGGAGCCGAGGTCATACTGAATCTCCATCGACTTTTCAGGATCGAGGAAAATCGCGTCGCCATTGATGGGGTTACGGAAGTGCACCCCGGCTTCGGTAATTTTGCGGATGTCGCCCAGGCTGAAGACCTGGAAACCACCGGAATCGGTGAGGATCGGCCCTTTCCACTGCATAAAATCATGCAGGTCGCCGTGCAGTTTCATGATCTCCTGGCCCGGACGCAGCCAGAGGTGGAAGGTGTTGCCCAGAATAATCTGCGCCCCGGTCTCCTGCACTTCTTCCGGCGTCATGCCTTTTACCGTGCCGTAGGTGCCGACCGGCATAAACGCCGGGGTTTCGACCACGCCGCGATCAAAAATCAGACGGCCACGGCGCGCGCGCCCGTCTGTGGTATCAAGTTCAAATTTCACAAAGCCTCCACCGGAGAAACAGTCCGATGTCTACAACCCTGCGCCAGAAGGCGCGTCAGGTCGTGGGTTAATAAATCAGTCGCCAATCTTTTCCATCGGCGCCTGCGGATTTTTGCTGATAAACATCGCGTCACCATAACTGAAGAAACGATATTGCTCAGCCACGGCAGCGCGGTAGGCCGCCATGGTGTGCTGGTAACCGGCAAACGCCGAGACCAGCATAATCAGGGTAGATTCGGGCAGGTGGAAATTGGTGATCAGCGCATCGATCACCTGATAGTGGTAGCCCGGATAGATAAAAATCTGGGTATCGTCGAAGAACGGCGCAATCAGCGCATCCTGACTCGCTTTGGCCGCGCTCTCCAGCGAGCGTACTGAGGTGGTGCCAACCGCGACCACCTTGTTGCCGCGCGCTTTACAGGCCAGCACCGCATCCACGACCTCCTGCGGCACTTCCGCATATTCGGCATGCATGTGATGTTCTTCGATGTTGTCGACGCGCACCGGCTGGAAGGTGCCCGCCCCGACATGCAGCGTGACAAATGCCATCTCAACGCCCTTCTCTTTCAGCGCCTGCAACAGCGGCTCATCGAAGTGCAATCCGGCGGTAGGCGCAGCGACGGCACCGGGACGGGCACTGTAAACGGTCTGATAGAGTTCGCGGTCGGCCTCTTCATCAGGGCGATCGATGTACGGTGGCAGCGGCATATGGCCGACGCTGTTCAGGATGTCGAGTACTGCCCGATCATCGTCAAAGGCGATCTCGAACAGGGCGTCGTGGCGCGCCACCATCGTCGCTTTAACGCTCTCATCTTCACCCAGCAACAGGGCTGCACCCGGCTTGGGTGCTTTTGAGGCGCGCACATGGGCCAGCACGCGCTTGTCGTCGAGCATCCGCTCCACCAGCATTTCGATTTTGCCGCCGCTGGCTTTACGGCCATAGACGCGCGCCGGGATCACGCGGGTGTTGTTGAACACCAGCAGATCGCCTGGATTGAGCTTATCCAGCACGTCGGTGAATACACCGTGCGTCAGTGCGCCGCTGGGACCATCGAGCGACAGCAGACGACAGCCGCTGCGCTGCGCCTGGGGATAGTGGGCAATCAGGGATTCGGGCAATTCAAAAGCAAAATCGGCGACACGCATGAAAGAGTTCTTTCTCAGGCAAAAACAGGCGGCACAGTTTAGCGGAAAAACGACCAATTCTGAACAACTGGCTGCGCAAAGGCAGTTCAGCCTATAATGAGCCATGAACTTTCTTGCTCATCTCCATCTGGCCCAACTGGCTGACAGCTCGCTACTCGGCAATTTAATGGCTGATTTTGTGCGCGGTAACCCGCACCAGCACTGGCCCACGCCGGTGGCTGACGGCATTCTGATGCATCGTCGGCTCGACGTCATGACCGATGCGTTGCCGGAAGTCCGTCGCGCCCGTCAGCTGTTCCGTCCGGAAACCTATCGCGTGGCCCCGATTACCCTTGATGTCATCTGGGACCATTTTCTGGCCCGTCACTGGACGCATTTCACCTCTGATCTGACGCTGGCGCAGTTTTCTGCCGCTGCCGAGCGCGAAATCGTGCCGCAGCTGGCGGCGACCCCGGAGGAATTTCAGCGGCTGAACGCAGTGATGTGGCATGAACGCTGGTTCGAGCACTACGCCCAGCCCGCCCGGCTGGAACGGGTGCTGCACGGCATGGCCAGCCGCCGCCCACGCCTGGCGGCACTGCGCGATTCTTATCACGACTTCACTGAACACTATGAGCAGCTTGAAGCCCTGTTTTTCATTTTTTATCCGCGTTTAATGGCGCAGGCGACGGCCAGAACGCTGTAAAACCCGATCCTCTTCTGTTGGCTGGCAGATGCCGGCCAATACCGCACAAAAAAGCCGCCTGCCCGCCCCCTCCCCATCTTGCCATCGCGTCTTATCTGCGGCTTAATGAAGCCTTTCTTAACAATAGTTAAGCAAAACACACAGCCAGACCGCCTGTTCAGGCGCGCCTTCCGTTCGCTATGGCAAAAAAACATAAGAGGGAAAGATGTCATCCGCTTCGCATTCTGAAATTGACGCGCGTTACCGTTACGCCTGCGACATCGCCCGTGCGGCGGCCAGCCGGGCTTATTCGTGGTATCAGCAGCGTCAAAACCTGGTGGTGGAACACAAGAGGGATCTGCAGGACGTGGTCAGCGAAGCCGATCGCAACGTCGAAGCATTAATCAAAACGTTGATTGAGGAGCGCTTCCCGGACGATGCCGTCTACGGTGAAGAGAGCGGCGGCGAAACAGGCAACGCCAGCTTTATCTGGGTCGTCGATCCAATTGATGGCACCGCCTGCTTCGTCAACGGCCTGCCTAACTGGTGCGTCTCGCTGGCAGTGGTGTGCGACGGTGAACCGGTGATTGGCGTGGTGTGCGATCCTAATCATCAGGAGCTGTTCCACGCCCGACTGGGCCAGGGCGCGTGGGTCAACGAGACCCGGTTGCAGGTACATGCAGCGCAACATCTCAACGAAGGTCTGCTCGGCATCAGTCACTCCAGCCGCACGCCGGGCGAGAGCGTTACCCGCCTGATTGCCGGACTGACTCAACAGGGCGGCATGTTTATCCGCATCGGTTCCGGCGCGCTGACCAGCGCCTGGGCGGCAGCGGGCCGGTTAATCGGCTACTACGAAGCGCATATGCATCCGTGGGATAGCCTGCCGGGCATTGTGCTGATGCGAGAAGCCGGTGGCGTCACTAACGATTACCTCAGTAACGACGGACTGAAAAATGGCAATCCGGTGCTGCTGGCGAATGCCACGCTCTATCCAAAGATAAAAGCGCTGACCGGCAATCGCGCGCTGGACGAATAAATGCGCGCTACCCGATGGTGCCAATGCACGTTAGCCCTGAGTGCACTCTGGCTACTGAGCCTGCCGATGCAGGCGGCCCCGCTGCCCCATTATCAGTTGGAAAAAGTGGTCGAACTGAGCCGGCACGGCGTGCGGCCACCGACGCCCGGCAACCGTAAAGAGATCGAAGCCGCCAGCCAGCAGCCGTGGACGGTATGGACCACGGCGGATGGCGAGCTGACCGGTCACGGCTACAGCGCAGTGGTCAACAAAGGACGCTGGCAGGGCGAACATTACCGCCAGCTTGGTTTACTGCCTGCTGGCTGCCCGACGGCAGACGACGTCTATCTGCGCGCCAGCCCGCTCCAGCGCACCCGAGCCACCGCCCAGGCGATAGCCGACGGTGCGTTTCCGGGCTGTGGCGTACCGATCCATCAGGTGACCGGTGAGGTTGATCCACTGTTTCAGAGCGATAAGCTGGCGTTTGCACAAACCGATCCGCAGCAAGAACTTGCGGCTAAGCAGCAGAAAGCGGGCGATCTGGCGCAGTTACAGCAGCAACTGCAACCGGCTATTCAGCAGCTTAAAGCCGCGGTTTGCCCGCCCACGGCGAAATGTGATTTCTTTGATCGCCCATGGCAATTCAAACAGACCCGCAGCGGCCACACCTACGTCGAAGGACTGAGCGTGATGGCCAGTATGGTTGAGACCCTGCGGCTGGGTTACAGCGAAAATCTGCCCGTCGATCAGCTGGCGTGGGGGCATATCACCACCGCGGCGCAAATTACCCGCCTGCTGCCGTTGCTGACCGCTAATTACGATTTGAGTAATGATCTGCTCTATCAGGCACAGCGGCGGGGATCGATTTTACTGCAGGCGATGCTGACCGAAATCGCCAGCAATGCCTCCACTGCCCGCTGGCTGATCCTGGTGGCGCATGACACCAATATTGCGATGGTGCGTACCCTGATGGGGTTTGACTGGCAGCTGCCGGGCTACGCGCGCGGCAATATTCCGCCCGGCGGCAGTCTGGTGCTGGAGCGCTGGCGTGACAGCCAGAGCGGCGAGCGTTTTCTGCGGCTCTACTTCCAGGCACAGAGCCTTGATGGCCTGCGTCAGTTACAGCCGATTGATGACGCACAGGGTTTATTGCGTCAGGAGTGGCATCAGCCAGACTGCAGAATGACCGACGTCGGGCTGCTGTGTCCTTATCAATCGACCCTGACCGGCTGGCAACAACGGCTGGACAAGCGCGCCACGCAGCCGGTTTCCATCCGGCTGCCCTGAGCTGCCGCTAATCAAATCCATGCCGCGCTCGCTGCGCGGCGTAAATATGCTTTATCAGGCTTAATTGGTTGTATTGCTGTCGCCTGGTACTTTTCTTATTTAAATAACCCAGCTATCAGCGGCGTTAATTTTGTTTTACGATAACCGGGTCAATCATCCCTTTTTATTTCTCTGATTCTCTTGAATATTTCGGCGACTGGTTTCGCCGTTTTTTATTTATTTGCTGTTCTCTTCGCCCCGCCACAGCCGCCCTGATGCGCTTAACGCCGATGTTTAGCTGGCAATCCCCTTCACCGCAGATAATTAACCGCGCAGGCGGATAGGTTATTCCACCGTCTGAAAGCGCCATCCGCCCGGGTTATTTCGTTACGGTGTTGTGACTGACATAAATAGCCAGCGCAGCGTCAGAGAAGTCAGTCGGGGGAAGAGAGAAGATGGAAGAGATGGCAAAGCGCATCTGCTCCCCCGCCAGGGGGAGCAGCCGAGAATCAGCGCGGTTTACGTACCAGCTTATAGCCCAGCAGCAGCACCACTATCCACACCACGCCGACATAGAGCGATACCCGGGTATCCGGGAAATAGCCGATCAGCGCAATGATGAAGCAGAGGAATGCGACACCGACACCCGCGGTCCAGCTGCCGCCTGGCAGCGCGAACTTCAGTTCGCTGGCAGCCTGTTTGCCGATTTTGCGGCGGAAGGCGATCTGCGACAGCAGAATCATGATCCACACCCAGACCGTCGCAAAGGTGGCCAGCGAGGCGATGACCAGGAACACTTTTTCCGGCATCAGGTAGTTGAGATAAACCGCAATCAACATGGCGAACATCATCACCACCACCGTCACCCACGGAATGCCGCGTGAAGAGACTTTCATAAACATCTTCGGCGCATGTCCCTGCTGGGCCATACCGTGCAGCATGCGCCCCACGCCAAACACGTCGCTGTTGATCGCTGACAGTGAGGCGGTCAGGACCACAAAATTAAGAATCGAGGCGGCCGCCGCGATGCCCAGATGCTGGAAGGTCAGCACAAACGGGCTGCCCGAGGTGCCTACCTGGTTCCACGGATAGATCGACATAATCACAAACAGCGTGCCGACATAAAACACCAGAATACGCCAGGGTACCGAGTTAATGGCGCGCGGAATCGACTTCTCCGGTTCCTTCGCTTCACCGGCCGTGATACCGATGATTTCGATACCGCCGTAGGCGAACATCACCATCTGCAGCGACAGCAGCATTCCGACCACGCCGTGGGCAAAGAAGCCGCCGTTGGTCCACAGGTTATGGATGCCGGTCGGCTGGCCGCCGTTGCCGATGCCCCAGATAATCATGCCGAAACCGGCCAGAATCATCACAATGATGGTGGCGACTTTGAAGAAAGAGAACCAGAACTCCACTTCGCCAAACACCTTCACGCTCATCAGGTTGACCGCGCCGATGATCAGCACCACGCTCAGTACCCAAATCCAGTGCGGCACCTCCGGAAACCAGACGCCCATATAGATGCCGAACGCCGTCACATCGGCGATCGCCACGATCAGGATTTCGAAGCAGTAGGTCCAGCCGGTAATGTAGCCCGCCATCGGACCGAGATAATCCTGGGCGTAACGGGAGAATGAGCTGGCCTGGGGATTGTTGACGGACATCTCACCCAGCGCACGCATGATGATGTAGGCCACGGCCCCGCCGATAATATAGGCGAGCAGCACGCTGGGTCCGGCCATTTTGATCGCATCGGCGGAACCGTAAAACAGCCCGGTGCCAATCGCCGATCCCAGCGCCATAAAGCGGATGTGGCGCGTGCTCAGTCCGCGTTTGAGCTTATTGGTTTCTTGCATAACAACCTGTACCTGTGAAATGAAAAAACCACGGGCAAGCCCGTGGTTAAAGAAAAATCAGTGCCATCTGCTACGAGTGAACGGAAACCTGTTCGCGTCCTTTAACCCGATCCACCACGGCGGCAATCAGCAGCATCACCAGCGATGGCGGCAACCAGGCAAGTCCCTGATCGGCCAGCGGCAGGTGCTGACTGAATGCAGGCAGCAACGCTTTAAACCCGGTAGTTTTAATCGCATCAATAATGCCGAACAGCAGGCTAATCAGCATTGCTGGCGCAATAATCCGGCTGCTCTTGTTCCACCAGTTCAGGGTGAAGCTCAGCACCACCAGCACGATACAAGGCGGATAAATCGCCGTCAGGACCGGGATGGAGATCTGAATCAGGTGGCTCAGGCCGAGGTTCGACACCACCATCGAGAACAGACCAAGGATAAACACCAGCGTTTTATACGACAATGGCAGGTATTGCGCAAAAAATTCCGCACAGGCACAGGTCAGACCGACCGCCGTTACCATACAGGCAACAAAGATTAGCGCCGCCAGGAAGAAGCTGCCCATACCGCCAAATGTCTGCTGAACGTAAGCGTGCAGAATCGCTGCGCCGTTCGCATTCTGATCGACCAGCGCGCCGCTGCCGGAGCCCAGTTTAAACAGGCACAGGTAGACCAGCGTCAGGCCCACGCCAGCAATCAGGCCGGCCAGAACGGTGTAACGCGTCAGCAGCGCGGCATTATCAACCCCGCGTGAACGGGCCGCGTTCACGATCACGATGCCGAACACCAGTGCGCCCAGCGTATCCATGGTCAGATAGCCGTTCACAAAACCGCTGGAGAACGCCGCACGCTGATAATCTTCCGTCGCCGGAATAGTGCCGCCCGCTGGCCACACCAGCGCAGCAATGCCCAGCACGGTCAGCGCCACAATTTTTAGCGGCGCAAGGAAATGGCCGACGGTATCGAGCAGTTTGCCCGGATAGAGCGACACGCCAATCACCAGCGCAAAATAGACCAGGCTGTAGATAAACAGCGGCATCGCGCCATCACCGGTCAGCGGGGCAATCCCCATCTCAAAGGAGACGGTGGCCGTCCGCGGCGTCGCAAAGAGTGGCCCGACCGCCAGATAGCAGACGGTGGCCAGCACCAGACCGGCAACCTTACCGATTGGGGTACTGAGTGCATCCACGCCGCCGCCGACGCGCGCCAGCGCTACCACGGTCATCACCGGCAGACCCACGGCAGTGATCAGAAAGCCAATAGCGGCGGTCCAGACGTGTTCGCCAGACTGAATGCCAACCATCGGCGGGAAAATGATGTTGCCCGCGCCAACGAACAGGGCAAATGTCATGAAGCCCAGCGCGAGAATGTCTTTCGAGGTTAAACGATGTGTCATACGGCCTGTCACTGATGTTGCGGTGGAAGTTGGGTTTGTGTTGTCCCCTCGCTGCGTTAAAACCACGACCAGCCAGCCAATGTCAGCGCATTATGCTCGTCGTGAGGTGAAGCGCAGGTGATTTAAGCTGCTTTTTTTCTGTTCACGGAGGGATGGATCGACAACGGGGCTAAGTAAAACGTTTATAGCGGGGAAAGGCAATACGGGATCGGAAAACCAGAAGGTTATCCCGTTATTTACGTAACAACCAGTGGATAGCGTTAATTTTTAACCCAGGCACACAAGATGATGTGCCTAAATAATAAACAGACCGCGAGAATTCCCCGCATAACGCCGCTGACAAATGCACAAAAGGCGCGTTTTACGCGCCTGTTTGCACAAGTTTACAGCATTACCACACCTGTTTTGCGATATCGACCACCAGGCGAATCTTCTGCCACTGCTGCTCTTCGCTCAGGCTGTTGCCCTCTTCGGTAGAGGCAAAGCCGCACTGCGGGCTGAGACAGATCTGGTCGAGGCTGACATACTGCGCCGCTTCCTGCAGTCGGGCTTTCACCTGCGCCGGATCTTCCAGCTCACCGGATTTGGTGGTGATCAGGCCCAGCACCACCTGCTGATGGCCTGGCTTGATGAAGCGCAGCGGCTCGAAACCGCCTGAACGGGCATTGTCATATTCGAGGAAGAAGGCATCGACATTGACGCTGCCAAACAGGATTTCCGCCACCGGCTCGTAACCACCTTCTGAAATCCAGGTTGAGCGGAAATTGCCACGGCAGACATGCAGACCAACGGTCAGATCGGCTGGCTTGTCTTCCAGCGCCTTGTTCAGCACCTGAGCATAGGTCCGCGCCAGCGCTTCCGGATCGTCGCCGCGTGCCCGGATATCGCGTTTCTGATCCTCAGAGCAAAGGTAGGCCCAGACGGTGTCATCCAGCTGTAGATAACGGCAACCCGCGGCGTAAAACGCCTTAATGGCGTCTTTATAGGTCTGTGCCAGGTCGTCAAAATAATCTGCCAGGTCCGGATAGACTTCAGCGTCGATCACTTTGCGACCGCCGCGGAAGTGCAGCACGCTGGGGCTGGGAATGGTCATTTTTGCCACCGCATCACCGGCAATGCTTTGCAGGAAGCGAAAGTGTTCCAGCATCGGATGGCTGGAAAAGCCGAGCTTGCTCACTACTTTTACGCCATGCGCTTTGGTCTGCACGCCGTTGAACTGGATCCCCTGCTCTGCTTCATAAGCTTCCACACCATCCAGGCCGTAGAAAAAATCGAAGTGCCACCAGCCGCGACGAAATTCGCCATCGGTCACCACCTGCAGGCCATTTTCGCGCTGTCTGGCGACCACATCGCGGATGGCGTCATCTTCAACCTGGCGCAGCGCTGCCGCATCAATTTCGCCAGCGGCGAACTGCTCACGCGCCTGCTTAATCGCGGCGGGACGCAGAAAACTGCCTACGGTATCAGCACGGAACGGGGCGGTATTTCTTTGCATGATCACTCCTGTCTCGCCTGCCGATGGTTTCAGCAGGAAATAATTGCGCTCTGTTATTTATAGCCATCTGGATGGCTATACGTCTGAACGCAGAATGACATGTGCCGCCGCCCGCTGCAATAGAAGAAAATTCACCGGCCTTGAAGAAAATTCATGTTGGCAGATAAGACGGGCTACCGCGCGGTTTTGCAGCAGATAAGCAGCGACATGCGCGCGCCGGGAGAGGAGCACATCCATAGCGGTTAAGGAGAGAATGCGCGCATGAAGGTGAACCTTCCGGGTTCCGGACAGCGAAAGCCCTACGCGCCTGGAGACCCTCGCTTAAACATCGCGCGCAGCACACAAGCAGAGCAGAATGCGCGTCTGAAGAGGATCAGTTAAGCGCCGCGCGCGCCTGCGCCATCTGGCTATCAGAGAGTGGCAGATAACCCGCTTCGCTGACCCGTCGCTGTCCCTGCGCCGAGAGCACCTGCTGCAGGAAGGCTGCGACCAGCGGTGGCAACGGCTTACCCGGCGCCTTGTTGAGATACAGATAGAGCGGACGGGCCCACGGATAGCGACCACTGCGGATCGCGTCCGCGTCGGGTGCCACAGCCTCACCCCGATCGTTCACCACCGCCAGCATCTTTACGCCGCTGAGGTGGAAGCCAAAACTGGCGTAACCGATGCTGCGTGGATTGCCTGCCACCGCCTGCACCACCGCTGCCGAACCGGGAAATTCGGCTACGTCATTGCGAAAATCACCCTGACAGAGCGCCTGCTGCTTGAAGAATCCCCAGGTACCGGACGCCGAGTTGCGTCCGTAGCGCTGGATCGGCCGGTGAGCCCACTCAGCCGCCCGCGCGCCGAGATCGCCCCAGCGTTGCGGCACCGAGGTGGCCCCGCACAGGCGGGTAATCGAGAAAATGGCGTCAAGCTGACGCGGCGTTATCTGCTGCAGCGGATTGCGCTGATTGACCACCACCACCAGCGCATCCATCGCTACCGGTACCGCCAGCGGAGGATAACCATAGCGCGCTTCAAACGCCTGCCGTTCATCCGCCTGCATCGGGCGGCTCATCGGTCCGAGCTGCGCCGCACCGGCAGCCAGCGCAGTCGGCGCGGTCGACGATCCGGATGCCTGCACCTGCACATTGACGCCCGGAGCCTGCCGACTGAAATCCTCGCCCCACAGCGTCATCAGGTAGCCCAGGGTATCAGACCCGACGCTGCTAAGGTTGCCCGACAGCGCGCCGGGCTGTGCCAGCGCCATGCCCGGCAATAAAATGACCATCAACAAAACAAGTGCGCGCATCAAGCAGATCCGTCAGCCATTAATGGAGGGCATTCTCCTGCATCCCACTGCTGACAATCAACCTTGCCGGCAAGGTAAAGGTAAAACAGGTCTCCTGATGCGGCACGCTGGTGATATCCAGCCGCGCATTATGGTGGCTCAGGGCATGTTTCACGATCGCCAGCCCCAGTCCGCTGCCGCCGGTCGCCCGCGATCGCGCCTTATCGACCCGGTAGAAACGCTCGGTGAGACGGGGAATATGTTCAGCCGCAATGCCCGGTCCGTTATCGCACACCCGAAACGTTGCGCCCTGCTTACTGCGCAGCCAGCTGATATCAATGCGCGTGCCCTCCGGCGTGTGGTTTACCGCGTTGTAGACCAGGTTGGAGATGGCGCTGCGCAGCTGTTCATCGTTGCCAAAGACTTTCAGATGCGGATCGGTATGGAAATGGATGTCGTGACGTCCGCCGCTCAGGGTGGCGGCCTCGTGTTGCAGCAGCCGGAGCATCACCGGCACATCGACCTTCTCTTTCAGATCGATCGCGGGCGCAGCTTCAATCCGCGACAGCGTCAGCAGCTGCTTGACCAGGCTGTCCATGCGGCGCGTCTGCTCCGACATGGTATGCAGCGCCTTGCCGCGTGAACGCTCGTTCATCACCGAGTCATTCATCATCTCCAGATAGCCCTGCAGCACCGTCAGCGGAGTACGCAGTTCATGGCTGACGTTGGCAAAGAAGTTACGGCGCGCCCCTTCCAGCTGGTGCATCTGGGTGACGTCACGCGCCACCAGCAGCCACTGCCCTTCACTGTAGGGCATGACGCGAAATTCCATGTGGTACTGGTTATTCAGCACCAGCGTCAGGGGTTTGTCGAAGTCACGCTGGCGGATATAGCGCGAGAATTCCGGATAACGCAGCAGGTTGAGGATGTTCTGGCCATTATCTTCCGGCCAGCGTAGCCCGAGATGCTGTTGCGCCAGCCCGTTGCACCAGAAAATGGTGCCCTCTTCGGTGGTGAGGATCACCGCATCTGGCAGCGACTCAGCGCCGCTGCGAAAGCGTTTAATCAGGTTGCCGAGTTCACGCCGCCGCCGCCGGTTGCGTAACTGCATCTGGTAGAGCCCGTAAAACAGCGGTTCCCAGCTGGCCCGCCCAGCCGGCGGCGTCATAGTGCGATCGAGCCACAACCAGTGCGACAGGCGCATCAGGTTGTGGAAATGCCACAGCAGCACCGCCAGTACGCTCAGCAACAGCAGCCACGGCAGATAACCGAACAGCAGGCCAAGCAGCAGCGCAGGCAGACACGCCAGCAGCAGTTCTGACAGTAATCTCTTCCAGGAGAGGCGTTCCAGCACGGTGAAAACTCCGTTTAGTAGCGGGCAGAGAAACGATACCCTGTTCCACGGACGGTTTGTACCATGCGATCGTGGCCGGAGACTTCCAGCGCTTTACGTAAACGGCGAATGTGAACATCGACGGTGCGATCTTCGACATACACGTTGGTGCCCCAGACATGGTTCAGCAGCTGCTCGCGGCTGTAAACCCGCTCCGGGTGCGTCATAAAGAAGTGCAGTAGTTTATATTCGGTAGGGCCCATTTCCAGCGGCGTGGTTTCGGACATCACCCGATGCGAGGAGGGATCCAGACTCAGTCCCTGCATCTCAATCACCTCTTCCACCGCCATCGGTGAAATACGGCGCATGACGGCTTTGATGCGCGCCATCAGCTCTTTTGGCGAGAAGGGCTTGGTGATGTAATCGTCAGCGCCGACTTCCAGCCCACGCACCCGGTCCTCTTCTTCACCACGTGCGGTGAGCATCATCACCGGAATATCGCGGGTCATCGCTTCGCGTTTCAGATGCTTAATAAACTGAATGCCGCTGCCGCCGGGTAACATCCAGTCCAGCAGAATCAGATCGGGCCAGGGTTCAATCAGCTTACCCACTGCGCTGTCATAATCTTCCGCCTCAATTGGCTGATAGTCGTTCTGCTCCAGAACAAAGCACAACATTTCACGGATTGGGGCTTCATCTTCCACAACCAAAATGCGCTTAGCCATTATTACTCCTGCTGATATGACGGCTGTCACTGAGATTCGCGGCGCCATTATGCGTCAGATTTGTGACACTTTTATGAAAAACATAACCGCTCATTCAGGCCAGTGGTAATCAATTATGACAGCGCAGCGACAATTTTTCGCTTTGGCCGCAGAGCCAGTATAATCGCCGGGCGAATTACAACGGCAGGGAGTTTTATGCGCATCATTCATACTGCGGACTGGCATCTGGGGCAGTTCTTTTACAACAAGAGTCGGGCGGCGGAACATCAGGCGTTTCTTGACTGGTTGTTGATCCAGATTGAACAGCATCAGGTGGATGCGTTAATCGTTGCGGGCGATCTGTTCGATACCGGCACCCCGCCCAGCTACGCACGCGAAATGTTCAACCGCTTTGTGGTGGCGCTGCAGCCCAGCGGCTGTCAGCTGATTGTGCTGGCGGGCAATCACGACTCGGTGGCGACGCTCAATGAGTCACGCGAACTGCTCGCCTGCCTGAATACCCGGGTGATCGCCACGCCTCAGACCAACAGCGATGTGCTGCTGCTCACCACCCGTCAGGGCGAGCCGGGCGTGCTGCTGTGCGCCATTCCTTATCTGCGACCGCGCGATATTCTGCGCAGCCGCGCCGGACAGTCCGGACGCGACAAGCAGACCTCGCTGCTGGAGGCGATTGCTCACCATTATCAGCAGCGCGTGGCTGCTGCGCGGGCGCTGGAGCCGGCTCTGCCAATCGTGGCTACCGGTCATCTCACCACCGTCGGCGTCAGCCAGAGCGACTCGGTGCGTGACATCTATATCGGCACGCTGGACGCCTTCCCGGCCTCCGCGTTCCCGGACGTGGATTACATCGCGCTCGGCCACATTCACCGCGCTCAGCGGGTGGCGGGCACTGAGCACATTCGTTACAGCGGCTCGCCGATTCCACTCAGTTTTGATGAACTGGGCAGTGAAAAAAGCGTCTTCCTGCTGGACTTCACCCAACGCGGTTTGCAAACGGTGACGCCGCTGGTGGTGCCGCAGGTGCAGCCGATGCAGGTGCTGAAAGGTTCACTGGCGCAGATCGCGCAGCAGCTCAGCGATTTCAGCAACATGCAGCAGGAAAAACCGACCTGGCTGGATATCGAAGTCACCACTCAGGAGTACCTCAGCGATCTGCAGCGCCAGGTGGAAACCCTGACCGCAGAACTGCCGGTTGAGGTTTTGCTGTTACGCCGCAGCCGCGAGCAGCGTCAGCACAGCCTGGCGCGACTCGATAACGAAACCCTGAGCGAACTGAAAGTGGAAGAGGTGTTTGCCCGTCGCCTGGCGCTGGATAGTGAACTGCAACCGCAGCAGATCGATCAGATGACCACCCTGTTCCGCCAGACGCTGGCCGACATTGAGGAACCACAATGAAGATCCTCACGCTACGGTTTAAAAACCTTAACGCACTGCGCGGTGAATGGTTTATCGATTTCCGCGCCGAACCCTTCGCCAGTAACGGACTGTTCGCGATTACCGGTGCCACTGGCGCAGGCAAAACCACGCTGCTGGATGCCATCTGCCTGGCGCTCTATCACCAGACGCCGCGTCTCGGCGCCATCTCCCAGAGCCAGAATGCGCTGATGACCCGCGACTGCGCCGAGTGTCTGGCTGAAGTGGAATTTGAGATCAAAGGCGAAGCCTGGCGCGCCTTCTGGAGCCAGAACCGCGCACGCGGCACCGCCGACGGCAAACTGCAGGCGCCGCGGGTTGAGCTGGCGCGCTGTGCCGACGATACCATCGTCGCCGACAAGGTCGGTGACAAACTGAGGCTGATTGAGACCCTTTCCGGCCTCGACTTTGAGCGTTTTACCCGCTCAATGATGCTGTCACAGGGGCAGTTCGCCGCCTTCCTCAATGCCAAAGCCAGCGAACGGGCCGAACTGCTGGAAGAGCTGACCGGCACCGAAATTTACGGCCAGATTTCCGCCGCAATCTATGAACGTCACAAAGAGGCAAAAACCGCGCTCGACCTGCTGCGCAGCCGGGCGGGAGCCATGGCGCTGCTGGATGACCACACGCGCACCGCGCTGCAACAGCAGATGCTGCAACTGAGCGCGGCGGAACAGACGCTGAGCCGTGACTATCAGCACGCCCAGCAGCAGCAGCAGTGGCAGCAACAGGCGCAGCAGCTCCAGCAGGATATCGCGCAGACCCGCCAGGCGCTGCAACAGGCGGAGGCGGCGGCGCAGGCCGCTGAAGCGGACCGACAGCGGCTGGCGCGCAGCGAACCGGCTGAAAAGCTGCGGGCTACCCTGCAGCAGCGTGACGAACGGGCGAACGCGCTGCGTGAGGTACGCAGTCAGCAGCAGCAGCTGTCCGACGCACACCAGCAGGCGCTGGCTGAACAGCAACGCCAGCAGCAGCACTATGCCACCGCCCAGGCCGCGGCGGAACAGGCACGCCAGCAACAGCAGCAACAGGAGAGCCTGCTGACCGAACAGGTGATGCCGCTGGATCAGTCACTGCAGGCGCTGCAACAGCAGCTGACGCAGCAGCAGCAGGAAAAAGATCGCCAGCAGCAGCAGTGCGATCAGACTCAACGTACGCTGACCGATCAGACTCACCAGCTTACCGTCTTACAACAGGCGATCGCGGAGCAGCAAACCCTGCGTCAGCAGTTAGCCGATATGGCGCAATGGGGCGCATCGCTGCCGCTGTGGCAGGAACGATTTGCCCAGATGGCGCAGCGCGAGGCGACCCTCGCCGGACTGGCGCAACAGCAGCAGCAACAACAGCAGAAAATCGCGGCGCAGCAAGCAGAACGGGAACAGCAGGCTAAGCAGGCATTACCACGCCAGCAGGCTGAGCAGGCCGCCGCTCAGGCGCTGCTGCAAGCGGAGCAAGTACTAACTTCGCTGCAGAAGCAGCATCCGCCAGCCGCGCTGCGAGAGGCGCTGAGCCAGCTGCACAGTCGCCGCGCGGCGCGGCAGCAGCTGTTACTGCTTTCTACCCAGTGGCACCCGCTGCATCAGCAGCTTGGTCAGCGCCAGCAGCAGCTGGCCGGGCTGGAAAAAGCTCACCAGCAGGCGGAGGCGGAATTACACAGCCTGCGCGAAAGATGGAAACGCGAGAAACAGCAGCTGGATGATGTCGATAAAATCTGCGCGCTGGAGCAGCAGATTGCCGATCTTTCGCAGTATCGCGCCCGGCTCACACCAGACCAGCCCTGTCCGCTGTGCGGCTCCTGCACGCATCCGGCAGTCGCCAGCTACAGCACGCTGGAAATCAGCGCCAATCAACAGCGACGCGCTGCCCTGCAACAGCAGGTCGATGCGCTACGCGAGGCGGGTACCGCCAAAAACGAACAGTTAAAGCAGTCGGCGATCCAGCAGCAGACGCTGCGCGACGACATTGCCGAAACCCAGCGGCAGCTTGCTGGTCTGGAACAGCAATGGCAGGCGCTCAGCGGTGAGCTGGCACTTACCTTCACCCTGTCAGATCGCGACGCACTGACCCAGTGGCAGCAGCAGCAAAATCAACGCGAACAGCAGCTTGAGCAGCAGCGGCAGGCGCTGGAGGCGGCTGAGCAGGCCCGTCAGGCGGCAAAAGATCACCATCTTCAGCAGTCGCAGGCCTGGCAGCAGCATCTGCAGGCCGAACAGCTGGCACAGCAGTCGCTGGATAACCTGCAGCAGGCACTGAGCGCGCTGCAACAGCGCCAGCAGCAGGAACAGGCGAGCTGGCAGCAGTTGCAGGATGCGGTACAGCAGCAGTTCAGCCAGCATGGCCTGAGCCTGCCTGCCGCCGCTGAACGTGAATCCTGGCTGGCTGTTCAGCAGTCCCGCTGGCAGCGCTGGCAGGAAAGTGAGCAATTACTCGCTAACCTGCAGCCGCAGCTGCTGCGCGGCGAAACTCAACTGACCGCGCTGCAACAACAGGCTGAACGTGAACAGCAGCAGCTGACTACTCAGCAGCAGCAACTTCACCATCATCAAACCCGGCTCGACGAGATGCGCCAGCAGCGTCAGGCCCTGTTTGGCGATCGCGAGGTCGCCGTGGCCCGCCAGCAGATGCAGGCCAGCATCCGCCAGCATGAGGCGCAGCTCGCACAGCAGCAGGAGGGGTTACAGCGGGCGCAAAGCGGAGTCAGCAGCCTGCAGGGCCAGCTGGCGGTGCTGGAGAGCCAGCAGCAGCAGCTCGTCACCCGTCTGGCTGAGGCGGAACAGACACTGCTGCAGGCGCTGACGGCCGCCGGTTTCCGTGATGAAGCCACGTTGCGCGCCGCGCTGCTGGATGAGCAGACCGCCCAGCAGCTGCGTCAACAGCTACAGCAGATCGATCAGCACCATCAGCAGCAACAGACGCGGCTGGCGGATCTGCATCAGCGGCAGGCGGCGCACCATCAGGCGCAGCCCGCTGCGATGCCAGCCTCGGCTGAGGCGCTGGCGCAGCAGCTGGAACAGTTGCGGCTGGCGCTTCGTGACAATGCCAGCCAGCAGGGCCAGATACAGCAACAGCTACAGAGCGATGCCAGCCTACGCCAGCAGCAGCAGAGCCTGATGACACAGATTGCAGAGGATGAAACGGTGCTGGCGCAGTGGGGACTGCTCAACGATCTGATTGGCTCCGCCAGCGGCGACAAGTTCCGGCGCTTTGCCCAGGGCTTAACGCTGGATCACCTGGTGGCGCTCGCCAACCGTCAGCTCGACCGGCTGCATGGCCGTTATCTGCTGCAGCGTCGGGCGCAGGATCTGCTGGAGCTGGACGTGGTGGATACCTGGCAGGCTGACACGGCGCGCGATACCCGCACCCTCTCCGGTGGCGAGAGCTTCCTCGTCAGCCTGGCGCTGGCGCTGGCGTTATCCGATCTGGTCAGCCACAAAACCCGTATCGAATCGCTGTTTCTGGACGAAGGCTTCGGCACGCTGGATGCGCAAACGCTCGATACCGCGCTGGACGCGCTGGATGCGCTCAACGCCAGCGGAAAAACCATCGGTGTGATCAGTCACGTTGAAGCGATGAAAGAGCGGATTCCGGTGCAGATCAAGGTGCGGAAAATGAACGGGCTGGGCTACAGCCAGCTGGAGTTGCCGCAGGGATAACGGGCGCCGCAGCGCCCGCTTTGTTGCCGATCAGCGGACGCTGATCGGCCTGTAGCGCGGACCGGTCAGCAAACCGCCCTGCTCATTCTGCGCCAGCAGGCGATTGCTGGTCAGGCCGGCAATCGAGTGAGCTTTATCGCTGACGTTGTTGGCGATCTGTTTAATCGCCGCATTGACCAGCATGCCGACCAGTCCGCCATTGTTATTGCTGCCCTGTTCACTGTCGCTGGCGGTGGCATAACCCTGCCAGATCTCTTTGCCGCTACGCAGATCAACCAGCCGCGCGGTTGCTGACACGGTGGTCACGCTGTCGATCACCCGGTAGCTGCTGCCGTAATCGGTGATCGAGATATAGAGCGCGCTGTCGGCGTGAAAGATCTTATTCAGGCGAGCCGGACTGACTGCCTGGATTTCACTGCCGCTGGTCAGGCCATTCTGCTGGAAAGTCTCTTCCACTACCGCCACCGGAAACACGTAGTAACCCGCTTCGGCCAGCGGCTGGGTCACCAGCGAGGTCAGGCTGTGAGCGGCATTAATATCCGGAGCTTTGTTTTCGGCCGGTAACACCAGAATCGACGCAGGTTTGCTGGCGCGAAACGCGCTGTAGTCATACGGTTTTTTGTGCTGCGCACAGCCGGTCAGCAGCAGCACGGCCAGTGCGCCGCCCAGGGCAATCAGTTTTTTCACCGGGTCACTCCTTGTTTGTCACTCATCAGAAAATCCATGTAAGGGCCGGCTTCCGGAAACAGCTGCTTTTCCATGGCGAACTGGCTAAAGGCTTTATTGGTATCACCGGTTTTGGCGTACAGCAGGCCGAGCTGAGCGTGCAGCCCTGGCGCGACCGGCTGGTTTACCGCACGGGCTTTTTCAACATCCAGATTCAGCGCGTCGATCTGCTTCTGCGGATCGCTATCTTTCTGGTAGTAGCTGTAAATCTGCTGCTGATAATCGCCCCAGTAGTAGAGGGTTTTCGGCGTTTTCGGCGCACAGCCAGCCAGCAGCGCAGCCGCCATCAGCAGACCGCCCAGTGTGATCATTTTCATTTACTGCTTCCTTATTTAGCCGGACGCCAGGCGCCGCTGTTGATTCCATCCACTAAATGATCGACCGCTTCACGAATCGCCAGATCCATGACTTTGCCGTTCAGCGTCGAGTCGTAGCTGCTGGTACCGCCAAAGCCGATGATTTCCCGGGCAGAAAGCTGGTATTCGCCTGCGCCCTGCGCGCTGAACACCACTTCGGAGGTGGTGACGTCCACCACGTTGAGATTAACTTTGGCGTAGGCGATCTGGCTCTTACCCCGACCGAGAATGCCCCACAGCTGCTGATCGCCGACTTCTTTGCGGCCAAACTCAGTGATATCACCGGTGATGATGTAGTTCGCGCCTTTGATATTTTGCTGGCTGCGCCTGAAGTCCGCTTCCTGCTCTAACTCTTTCAGGTTGCTGCGATCGAGCACGCTGAAGCGGTTAGTCTGCTGCAGGTGGGTGATCAGAATGGTTTTTGACTGATTGCCCAGCCGGTCAACGCCATCGGAGAAGATGCCGTTCATATACGAAGAGCGGTTATCAAACTGACCGACGGCAATCGGACTGCGCACGCCCTGGTAAGCGGGCTGGCTGGCCGCGCGGACCTGAGGTGCCTCAATGGCTCGGGATGATTCGGTGGCGCAACCGCTGATCAGTGAAGCACTTAATAAGGTCAGTGCCGCAACGGCATATTTTCTCTGCATTTCTAATCCATGAATAAATAATAAGAAACCGCGCTCGGGGCGGTAAATTCTGGTTCTGCCGACAGTCGGAGTAATGCCATAGCATTCGCCAGTCCGGTCTGTAGACTGTCGGCAACAGCAGAACAGAACTTTAATCAGAATTGGTCAGTTCAATGAATTTAATTAATGTAATTTCGAAAATATTGCCGGGCGTTATTATCGCCGCCCTGCTCAGTGGCTGTCAGCATTCTGAACCACAGCAACGGGATAGCGTCGCCAACCTGTGTCAGCCGACGAAGGAGCCCGACAGTGCATCCTGTCAGTGGACTAATCAAATGCAGCACCGACTGAATCAGCAATTCAGCGATGCGTCGCGCTATGCGGGCCAGCAATGCCTGGTCCGGCTGGAGTGGCAACAGAGTGGACGCTATGCGGTGACGCAGACTCAGGGAGATGAAGCGTTGTGCTTACGGGCGTGGCAGCTGGCAGCACAGACGCAGGGATTGCCGCCACCACCGGTGCGTACCCAACCGGCGTGGTTTGGCTTTGCGCCGCGCCAGGCTAGCTTGCCAGCCCATGCTGCCGCCACTGACGCGGGCTGATGCCAAACCAGCGACGAAAGGCGCGCGAAAAGGCGCTGACTTCTGAATAACCCAGCAGCAGCGCCATTTCAGAGATCGGCAGCTGCTTCTGCTGCAGATAGTGAGTGGCCATTTCGCAGCGAACCTGATCCACCAGCGCAGTAAAGCTGCAGCCCTCTTCACGCAGCCGCCGCTGCAGCGACCAGCTCGATAGCCCCAGTTTATCGGCCACCTCTTCCAGCACCGGTTCGCCCTGCATCAGCGACAGATTAACCTGTGAGCGCGCCTGCTCTGCCAGGCTCTGCTGCGAGGCGGCCCGGTTAAGCCGGCGGATCGCATCCTGCATCACCATCAGCAACATCGGATCGCTGTCCGGCATGCTGCGCAGCAGATCGCACTTCGGGATCACCAGCGAGTTAAACGGTTGATCGAACCAGATTGGGGCATCGAACACTTTACCGTGATCGTGCCACTGTTCCGGGCGCGGATGTTCAAAGTGAACTTCACGCGGCGCCCAGTTTTTGCCTGCCGCATGGCGAATCAGATTCATCAACATGCCCAGCGTCAGCTCCGCATCCTGACGGCGCGACAGAATAGCGCCGTGACGGACCTGATAGTCGAGCCGCCAGCACTCGCCTTTGTCCACCAGCCGGGTCAGCGTGTCGTGCTGATGCCACGGAAAGGCATTAACTACGTTGTGCAGCGCCTGCTCCAGCGTGGCCGAGCAGAGTCCGATATAGCCAATCAGGCCTAATGACTGCGGTTTAAACTGCCTGCCGTAGTGCAAACCGAAGTTATCAAAACCGGAGTGTCGTGCCGCCTCTTCCAGCACCCGACAGTAGTTGACCAGCCCGAGGCTAAGCGTCGGGCTGGCCAGCCGCTCCGGATCGATGCCGCTGATGCCAAAGATGCGGTCAACGTCGCCGCCACGGGTATGAATAAAATCGCTCAGGCCAGTGGCCGCAGCGGCCAGCACGCCGTGATTGCCGGCACCCGCAGCAGCGGAGCAGGCAGCAAACGCATCGGGCTGTTTCATCATCATCGGATTCATGGTCGCCTCAGTCAGAATTCAGGGGGATCACCCACTGTCAGACCGAGCAAATTCCGTACCAGCTTAATTGTTCCGGGTTTCAGCCAGTTAGCCAGCCGGCATCGGGCAGGCAGCACTGCGGCAGCGCACTGACGCCCGCCTCTGGTGCATCAGGCACCCACCGGCAACTGCTCGCCCTCCAGATAACGACGACAGAGACGTACCGAGTGGCTGGCCCATTCGGTACCCAGGCTCTGCGCCATCTCGGTTTCAGCGTGCGATCCTACCCAGGCGGTGAGCTGGATTCGGCGCTGGATCAGCAGCGTCGGCAGCAGCGCCATCTCCCGATCGCTGATGTGCGAGACCTGCTCGTAACCGCGGATCCAGTGATCGATCCATTCTGCCGCGCGCGGATGATGCTCAACAAAACTGATCGCGGCCGCCAGATCGTGCAGATACCAGCCCATCCCGCAGTCATCAAAGTCGATCACCCGGGTTTCGCCGTTGTGCAGCAGCAGATTGGTCAGCCGCAGATCGGCGTGGATCAGGCCATAACGATCCGATCCTTTACCAAACTGCGCCAGCGCCTCGCCCGCCTGAGCGATCGCCTGTTCGACGATCGCGTGATCGGCTGGATGCAGATGCGGCGCATCCTGCCAGCGTCCCCAGTGACTCTGCGCGCTGGTCATGGTGTGGTGATCCCAGATGATGCGCTGGAAGCCTGCCGGCGGCTGCCACTGTTTGCTGTGCTGATGCAGCCGGGCCGTAATCTGCCCCAGCTGCTGAAAGGCACGCGGGTCCACCTCGGTGGTCGGCATCTCGCCGTCAATCCAGTGGAACAGCACCACATAACGCTCGCCGCCGTCGGGCAAACGCAGCGTCAGCACGCGCTCGCCCTGGCTATCGGCTACCGCCTGCGGCACCACAATGCCGGTTTCACGCAGCGCATCCAGCCACAGCAGTTCGCTGAGAATATCCGCTTTTTGATGGTAGTCGCCGCGATGCAGCCGCAGCGCATAGCGTCTGCCGCCCGCTTGGAGCAGGAAGGTGGCATTTTCTGAGCGACAGAGCAGGCGCAGCGTGCCCTGCAGCGCGGCGGGATAATGGCCCAGCGCCTGCTGCGCCAGTGCGGTGAGTTGGGAATCAGTCAGGTTGTCATATTGTTTAGCGCTCATCAGTCCGGCTCCTGGTCACTTGCGTCACCTCAGCATGCGTTGCCAGAACCTGTGCTGCTTGACCGCAGAGCAGTCAAAGTTGACCGCAGCGTGCATCTGGCCCGGTTGTTGCCTGTGAGTTGACCGTGGAGGACAGCATTGACCGCGCCGACGTCAAGTCGCGGCCCGCAAGGCAACGGCATTATCCCTTCACTGTAGCGTAAACCATGATGTGCGGTATCACTGCCGCGCTGCACCAACAACGACGGGGATAACAGTATGACAAACAGACTCAAGCCCACTCTGGGCACCCTGCATCTGTGGGGGATCGCGGTAGGCCTGGTTATCTCAGGTGAATACTTTGGCTGGAGTTACGGCTGGGCGGTGGCGGGCACGCTGGGCTTTCTGGTCACCACCGCGTTGATTGCCACGCTCTACACCTGCTTTATTTTCAGCTTCACCGAGCTGACCACCGCGATTCCACATGCCGGAGGGCCGTTTGCCTACAGCCGCCGCGCTTTTGGTGAAACCGGCGGGCTGATTGCCGGTCTGGCCACGCTGATTGAGTTCGTCTTTGCGCCGCCGGCGATTGCGATGGCAATTGGGGCCTACCTCAACGTGCAGTATCCGGCGCTTAACCCGAAAACCGCCGCGGTCGGCGCTTACCTGCTGTTTATGACGCTCAACATTCTTGGCGTGAAACTGGCGGCGATGTTCGAACTGGTGGTCACGGTTCTGGCGGTGATTGAGCTGCTGGTGTTTATGGGCGTGGTGTCACCGGGTTTCAGCCTGGCCAACTTTGCCGCGCACGGCTGGGCCGGCAGCGACAGCTTCGGCATGCCCGCCTTTTCCGGTATTTTTGCCGCTATTCCGTTCGCCATCTGGTTTTTCCTCGCCATTGAGGGAGCTGCGATGGCGGCGGAAGAGGCAAAGGATCCGACCCGCACCATTCCTCGCGCCTACATCAGCGGCATTCTGACGCTGGTGGTGCTGGCGATCGGCGTGATGCTGATGGCAGGCGGCGCGGGCGACTGGCGCAAGCTGTCAGACATTAACGATCCGCTGCCGCAGGCGATGAAAATGATTGTCGGCGAACACTCTAACTGGATGCACATGCTGGTGTGGATCGGCCTGTTTGGGCTGGTAGCCAGCTTCCACGGCATCATTCTCGGCTATTCACGTCAGTTCTTTGCGCTGGCACGCGCTGGTTATCTGCCGCCCGGGCTGGCGAAACTGTCACGCTTCCGGACCCCGCACCGCGCCATCATTACCGGCGGCATACTGGGGATCGCAGCGATTTACAGTGATGGCATTATTAATTTGCAGGGAATGACGCTGACGGCAGCGATGATCACCATGGCGGTGTTTGGGGCGATTGTGATGTATATCATGAGTATGCTGAGCCTGTTCCGGCTGCGCCGCAGTGCGCCGCAGCTGGCTCGCAGTTTCCGTGCACCAGGCTACCCGATAGTGCCGGGCATCGCCCTGCTGTTATCGGTGGTCTGTCTGCTGGCGATGCTGTGGTTTAACCCGATCATTGGCGCGCTGTTCTTCGCCTTTATGCTGGTGGGCTATCTCTACTTCCTTGCGACCAAAGCCCAGCGCGATCGGGCGCCACAGGACAGCATGCTGGTGGGTGAATAGCAGGGCGCGCCCCGCTATTCGGTGCTGATCAGTCGTTGAGCGGCCAGAGCCAGGCCGCTCCACGCACGCCGCTGGAATCGCCATGGTGAGCCTTCAGCACCGGCGTTTCGCATTCGCCGCCAAATACCCATTTTTTCATCAGCGTCGGCACGGTCTGATAGAGACGATCGACATTGCTCATCCCGCCGCCCAGCACGATCACGTCCGGATCGATCAGATTCACCACCTGTGCCAGCGATTTTGCCAGCCGCAGTTCGTAACGGCTCATCGCCAGTTCGGCGATCGGATCCTGCTGCGCCAGCAGCGATACGATCTCCGCGCCTTTACGTGACACCCCGCTCAGCCGCTGATAATCAATAGCGAAACCGGTACCCGAGACGAAGGTTTCAATGCAGCCCTGCTGCCCACAATAACAGGGCACTTCCTGCCGATAACGCAGCTCATCCTCATCCATCCACGGCAGCGGATTGTGGCCCCACTCGCCGGCATTGCCGTTACCGCCGATGCGTGACTGACCATTGATCGCCACCCCGGCACCCGAGCCGGTGCCAATAATCACCGCAAACACCAGCGGCTGACCGGCACCTGCCCCGTCGACCGCCTCAGAAACGGCGAGACAATTCGCGTCGTTGGCGATGCGCACGTCACGATTCAGCGCCTGCGCCAGATCTTTATCCAGCGGCTGGCCGTTGAGCCAGGTGGAGTTGGCGTTTTTTACCCGCTTGCTGTAGGGCGAAATCGTGCCGGGAATACCGAGGCCGACGGTGCCGGTCTGCCCGGTTTTCTGCTCCGCCAGGCGGACCAGATCGACAATCGCCTGTACCGTTGCCTGATAGTCATCACGCGGGGTGTTGACCCGGTGACGAAACAGCTCCTGTCCGGCGTTCGATAACGCAATCACTTCTGTCTTGGTGCCACCCAAATCAATGCCTATGCGCACGGTTTATTCCTCATTATTCGTTCAGGTGGAAGATACAGTAGAAGGCGCCAGCCGGAAAGGCAATGAAACCACTCCGATGTTTCGCTATCATGCGCGCTGACTCTGTTAGACTTGTGCGCCCGATCGCGCCACGGTAAGGAATCCCGATGTTGTGGTTTA
>Ga0308167_1000916_pt1 | contig 41749 bp, 37 predicted proteins | sample PhyCR1_2_FD_202138 | JGI IMG/M metagenome (GOLD analysis project Ga0308167, IMG submission 202138) | Phyllosphere microbial communities from UC Gill Tract Community Farm, Albany, California, United States - DLSLRC.R1 | ecosystem: Host-associated > Plants > Phyllosphere > Unclassified | place... | reverse complement strand
CGCCGCCGACGATCTCCGCGATCTGCTGCGTGATCTCCGCCTGACGCGCGTTGTTGCGCAGACGGGTGTAGTCGGTGATGAGCTTGTCGGCGTTGTCGCTGGCCGACTTCATCGCCTTCTGCGTCGCGGCCTGCTTGGCAGCAGACGACTGCAGGAGAGCGTTGAAGACACGGCTCTGGATGTACACCGGCAGGATCGCGTCGAGGACTGTCTCGGCATCCGGCTCGAACTCGTACAGCGGATAGACGGCGTTGCCGGCCTCCGAGTCGTCGGCTTCCGTGATCTCCAACGGAAGCAGACGCACGGACTCTGGCGACTGCGTCATCATGCTGACGAAACGGTTGTACACGAGGTGGATCTCGTCGACGCCGCCGTCGTCTGCCCCGCGGCCGAAGTCCTCGAGCAGCTTCGCCGAGATCTCCTCTGCGGTGTGGAACGACGGGGTGTCGGTGTCGCCGGTCCACTCCGCAGCCGCCGCGATGCGACGGAACTGGAAGTAGCCGACGGCCTTGCGTCCGACGAGGTAGAACACCGGCTCCTTGCCCTGCTCGCGCAGGAGCTCCGCCACCTCGAGACCCTCACGGAGGATCTGCGAGTTGAAGGCTCCGGCGAGACCGCGGTCCGACGAGAAGATCACGACCGCGGAGCGGCGGATCGTCTCGGGCTCGCGCGTGAGCGGGTGGTCGACGTTCGAGTGCGTCGCGACGGCGGACACGGCCCTCGTCACGGCTCGCGCGAAGGGACTGGACGCTTTGACACGTCCCATCGCCTTCTGGATGCGCGAAGCCGCGATGAGTTCCATCGCCTTCGTGATCTTCTTGGTCGTCTGAGCAGAGCTGATCTTCTGCTTGTAGACCCTGAGTTGAGCGCCCATGAGTTCAGTTCCTCACGCGGTTACGCGCGACGACCCTTGACGATCTTCTCCTGGTTGACGTCGTCAGCCTCTGCTGCAGCGTGCTCCTCGTGGCCGGGAGCGCCGATGGCGTGTCCCTTGCCACCCTGGAACTCCAGGATGAAAGCGTCAGTGTGCTTCTCGAGCTCGGCGACGGTGTCGTCGTCGAGGACGTTGGTGTCACGCAGCGTCTCGAGAACCTGGGTGTTGCGACGCAGGTAGTCGAGCAGCTCGCGCTCGAAGCGCAGGACGTCGGAGACCTCGATAGTGTCGAGCTTTCCCTTGGTTCCGGCCCAGATCGAGACGACCTGCTCCTCGACCGGGTACGGCGAGTACTGAGGCTGCTTGAGCAGCTCGGTGAGACGCGCACCGCGGGAGAGCTGACGACGCGAAGCCGCGTCGAGGTCGGACGCGAACATCGCGAACGCCTCGAGCGAGCGGTACTGCGCGAGTTCCAGCTTCAAGGTTCCGGAGACCTTCTTGATCGACTTCACCTGAGCGTCACCGCCGACTCGCGAGACCGAGATACCCACGTCGACCGCGGGACGCTGGTTGGCGTTGAAGAGGTCGGACTGCAGGAAGATCTGGCCGTCGGTGATCGAGATCACGTTGGTCGGGATGTATGCCGAGACGTCGTTCGCCTTGGTCTCGATGATCGGCAGACCGGTCATCGAGCCCGCGCCGAGCTCGTCGGACAGCTTCGCGCAACGCTCGAGCAAACGCGAGTGCAGGTAGAAGACGTCACCCGGGTATGCCTCGCGGCCCGGCGGACGGCGCAGGAGGAGCGATACGGCACGGTAGGCCTCAGCCTGCTTCGACAGGTCGTCGAAGATGATGAGGACGTGCTTGCCGCCGTACATCCAGTGCTGACCGATGGCCGAACCGGTGTACGGAGCGAGGTACTTGAAACCGGCGGGGTCGGATGCAGGAGCGGCCACGATGGTGGTGTACTCCAGAGCGCCGGCCTCTTCGAGCGCGCCCTTCACCGAAGCGATGGTCGAACCCTTCTGGCCGATTGCGACGTAGATGCAGCGAACCTGCTTGTTGACGTCGCCCGACTCCCAGTTGTCCTTCTGGTTGATGATCGTGTCGATCGCGATGGCCGTCTTACCGGTCTGGCGGTCGCCGATGATCAGCTGACGCTGACCGCGGCCGACGGGGATCATCGCGTCGATGGCCTTGATGCCGGTCTGCATCGGCTCGTGCACCGACTTGCGCTGCATGACGCCGGGAGCCTGAAGCTCGAGCTCACGCACGCCGTCGGTGGCGATGGAGCCGAGGCCGTCGATCGGGTTGCCCAGCGGGTCGACCACGCGGCCCAGGTAGCCGTCGCCGACGGGGACGGAGAGGACCTCACCCGTGCGGGTGACTTCCTGGCCGGCCTCGACGCCGGTGAACTCACCGAGCACGACGACACCGATCTGGTGCTCGTCGAGGTTGAGCGCGAGTCCCTTGGTGCCGTCTGCGAAGGTGACGAGCTCGTTCGCCATCACGCCGGGAAGTCCCTCGACGTGCGCGATGCCGTCTGCCGCGTCGATGACGGTGCCGACCTCGGTCGCCGCGGCCCCAGTGGGCTCGTATGCTGCGGCGAAGTCCTTCAGCGCGTCACGGATGACGTCGGGGCTGATCGATAGTTCTGCCATTGTCTTCCCTTTGTATCTGGGTGCGCGGTTCCCCGCGCGAAGTCGTGTTAGCCGGCGAGCTTCTGGCGAAGGTCGGCGAGACGGGCGGAGATGCTGCCGTCGATGACGTCATCGGCGATCTGCACGCGCAGGCCTCCGACGACGGCGGGGTCAGAGACCTCGTTGAGCGAGATCTTGCCGTCGTAGCGACGCGAGAGTGCGTCCCTGAGACGAGTGCGCTGCGCATCCGTGAGCGGCTTGGCGCTGTGCACAGTGGCCACCACGCGGTCGCCCTGATCTGCGACGACCCGCGTTGCGCGACCGAGCATCTGACGCACGCGGCGATCACGAGGCTGGCGGACCAGCGACGAGACGATCACCGCAGTCGCGTCGCTGACGCCACCTGCGAGCAGCTTGTCGACGAGTGCACCCTTGGCGTCTTCTCCCCCGAGGCGGCTCCCGAGCGCGAGCTCGAGTTCCGCGTTCGCGGCGATCACGCGGGTGAAGCCGAACAGCTCTCCCGCGATGTCGGCCTGGGGCTCGGCGAGGGCAGCAGCTCGGATGGCGAGCTCCTCGATGCCGTCGACCAGCTGCGACGCCGAAGACCAGCGCTCGGCGACGACGGTCTTCAAGACACTCTGGGCGTCCTGAGAGAACCCGCCGAACACCGCTGCGACGACGTTCTGTCGCGCCTCGACCGGAGCCGAGGCGTCGGCGAGCGCGCCGCTCAAATGAGACGACTCCGTCACGGCACGCGCGGCTGCGAACAGCTCCCGTGCCGTGTCGAGAGTGACGTCCGTCGCTGCGGCAAGCGTCTGAGTGGATGCCGCGAGTGCCTGAGTGGTCGCGCTGCCCATTACTGAGCCGCCTTCTCGGATGCTTCGAGGTCTGCGAGGAAGCGGTCGACCACTGCGGTCGCACGTGCGTCGTCGGAGAGCGTCTCGCCGACCACGCCACCGGCGAGGTCGATGGCGAGCGAGCCCACCTCGCTGCGCAGCGAGACGAGAGCGGTCTGACGCTCGGCCTCGATCTGCGTGTGCGCGGTCGCGGTGATGCGAGCAGCCTCGCTCGACGCGGCGTCCTTGGCTTCGGCGACGATCTTCTTGCCGTCCTCGCGGGCGGCCTCACGGATCTCACCGGCCTCGGTGCGTGCCTCAGCGAGCTGGCGGGTGTACTCCTCGAGCGCGGCCTCAGCCTGCTTCTGTGCTTCGTCAGCCTTGGCGATGTTGCCCTCGATGGCGGCGGACCGCTTGTCGAGCATCGCCGTGAACTTCGGAAGGGCGACCTTCCACACGACGACGAGGATGATGAGGAACCACAGACCCGACCAGATGATGTCGTACCACGCAGGGATCAGCGGGTTAGGCGTTTCTCCCTCAGCCGCGAGGTTCGTGACAAGAGCGTTCAGCATCCTGTCTCCTTCTGAAGTCGGTAGAGATTACGGGAAGGGGATGAATCCGACGGCGATGCCGACGAATGCAAGCGCCTCGGTGAAGGCGATACCGATCCACATGAGGACCTGAAGGCGACCGGCCAGCTCGGGCTGACGGGCGACGCCCTCGATGGTCTTGCCGACGACGATGCCCACGCCGATGGCCGGACCGATCGCGGCGAGGCCGTAGCCGACCGATGCGAGGTGACCGTTGATGTCTGCGAGAACCGTAGTAGCGTCCACGGGTTTTTCCTTTCGTTGGGTGGGACGGCAGTTGCCGACCCGCTCAGTGCTCTTCTGCGACCGCGAGCTGGATGTAGACCGCGGTGAGGACGGTGAAGACGTATGCCTGGAGGACGGCGACAAGAATCTCGAAGAGAGTGAAGGCGCCGCCGAAGGCGAGGGTTCCGACACCGAGAGCGGCCCAGCCGCCACCTGCGGTGAAGAAGAAGAACTGGGTTGCCGCGAAGCACAGCACCAGGAGCATGTGGCCGACGACCATGTTCATCAGGAGTCGGAGCATCAGCGTGACGGGCCGGATGATGAAGGTCGAGAGGAACTCGATGGGCGTCACGATGACGTAGACCGGCCACGGAACACCGGCCGGGAACAGCGCGTTCTTGAAGAAGCCCAGGGGGCTCTTCTTGATACCCGCGTAGATGAAGGTGACGTAGCTCACGAGTGCGAGCGTCAGCGGCACGGCGGCGATGCTCGTGCCGGCGATGTTCAGGAACGGGATGATTCCCGTGATGTTCATGAACAGCACCATGAAGAAGATCGTGGTGAGGATCGGCAGGAATCGGTTGCCGTCCTTGCGACCGAGCAGATCGTGCGCGATGTTGGTGCGGACGAAGTCCAGACCCATCTCGACGACGCTCTGGAAGCGGCCGGGGACGATCTTCATGCGACGGGTTCCGAGAACCAGGAGCAGGACCACCACCACGACGGCGAGGAACTGCACGAGGTGGATCCGGTGGACGGGGATGACCCCGAACGCGTTGAAGAGGATCTCCGGGAAGAACTCGTCGATCGAAGGTCCGTGGAACTCGCCGTCAGAGGCGAGTTTGGGCATCAGGGTCGCAGCAAGATTGAACAGCGCGGGCTCCAGCTTCGGGGCACCGGTCAGAACCGGGGCGACGATGGTCGGTGTGCTTCAAGCGCAAGCGCTCGCGAACGAGCGGCGGGCACGTGTCAACACTATCAGAATCTGAGGGTGTCCTAAGACCGAGGGGCGTCTTCGGCCGGCCCGTCCTGATCACGGGGCTCGGGAATCAGGTTGTGCCTGCCGGGCGCGCGATCCTCGGGCACGACGGTGGGCAGCTGCACACCGGGCGCGTGGTCCGTCGGCGCCTCCGAGGGCAGAGTGGCATCGCTCACGTTCGGCAGCCGCATGCGCGTGAGCACGATCACGTCGATCACCAGCGACACGATCACGCCGGCGACGATCGAGAGGAAGAAGACCATGGGGTCCAGCCACGGCTGACCGGCGAGGAGGATCATCACGAGCAGGAAGACACCGAGCTTCAGCAGCCAGCCGCCGAGCACGATCGCGAAGAACAGCTGCACGTAGAGAGGGTCGCCGAACCAGCGGTTGGCGATCAGGATGCTGAGCGCGGTGATCCCGAGGAACAGCATGGCGAGCACGACGCCGAGCAGGCCGCTCACGAGGCCCTCTCCCCCGCCGACGAGAAGACCGACACCTCCGGCGATGATCGCGAGGACCACCATCGAGAGGGCGGACCAGAGCAGCGTCCTCCGCAGGATCGGATTGCTGGAAACGGGGCTCGGGCTCACGGGGACTCCACGGGTGTCGGGTCGGACTCAGCAGACGCCGCGGGCTTCCGTCGGCGCAGAGGATTCAGGGTGATGACGAGGCACGCGGCGATTCCCACGAGGCCGAAGACGACCCCGGGAAGATACTGGCCGGGCCAGTCCTCGCGGGCGCCCACGTACATCAGGAGGACGGCGAGGGAGATGACCGCCGTCCAGGCGTAGAAGATCAGCACGGCGTCGCGGTCGCGATGGCCGAGGTCGAGCATGCGGTGATGAAGATGCTTGCGGTCGGGAGAGAACGGCGACTTTCCCGCGTTCATCCGGCGCAGAACGGCCAGCCCGAAATCGAGGAGCGGCAGCAGCACCACCAGCAGCGGAAGCAGGATCGGGATGAACGCGCCGAGGAGCTGCGATCGGCCCAGGCGCTCGGGGTCGAGGGCGGAGGGTTCGAGCTGTCCGGTCACGGCGATCGCTGACGTCGCCATCAGCAGGCCGAGGACCAGAGCGCCCGAGTCGCCCATGAAGAGCTTCGCCGGGCTCCAGTTGAAGGGCAGGAATCCGAGGCAGGCGCCGATCAGCACAGCCGCCAGGAACGAGGCGAGGTTGAAGTAGCTGGACGCGCCGGTGTCACGCGTCAGGATGTAGGAGTACGCGAAGAAGACTCCGTTGGCGATCAGGCAGACGCCGGCGACGAGCCCATCGAGTCCGTCGATGAAGTTGACCGCGTTCATCACGATGACGATCGCGAACATCGTGATGGTGATGCTCAACCAGCTCGAGAACACGATCAGATCGCCGAACGGCAGGGAGAGGATCTGCAGCCCGCCCCCCACGGTGATGATCCCTGCGGCGAGGAACTGCGCGCCGAGCTTGATCATCCAGTCGAGATCCCACAGATCGTCCACGACGCCGATGACGGCGATCAGCAGCGACGCGGCGAGGATCGACCACATCGTCTGCGGCGGCATCCACATGGTGGCGAAGAATGGATTCGCGGCCGAGAATCCGATCGCTGCGGCGATGCCGAGGAAGATCGCGACGCCGCCGAGACGCGGCGTCGGGGTGGTGTGGACATCCCGCTCGCGGATCGTCGGGTAGAGCTTGAACCGCAGGCTCAGCCGCCAGACCGCCCAGGTCAACGCGAATGTGATCGCGGCGGTCAGGATGATCGTGAAGAGGTACTGCTTCACGAATCCCCGTCCGATTCCGGTGCCTGCGCGTCGGGCTCGAGCAGATCGCCGAGCACCTCCTCCAACCGCTCGCGGCTGACAGCGCCGACCCGGAGGATGCGCACGCCGCCCGTGGTGGGCTCAGCGCCGCGGGGCACCAGCGAGGTCGCGTCGACGATCGTCGACGCGATCCCGTCGCGGCTGACACCGTCGGCGAGATAGACCGAGACGCTGTCCCCGAGCATCCGCTCGGCATCGAGCGCCGAGATCGCCGACTCACGGCCCGTGAGGTTGGCGCTGGAGACCGCGAGCGGTCCCGTCTCGGCGAGCAGCTCGAGTGCGACGCGCCCTTCGGGCATCCTGACGGCGACTGTGCCCTCCGTGTCTCCCAGGTCCCAGACGAGGGAGGGCTGGGCGGGCAGGACGATGGTCAGGCCGCCGGGCCAGAACTCATCGACGAGACGCTGGACGGGCTCCGGCACGGACTCCGCGAGCGCGTGCAGGGTCTCCTTCGTGCCGATGAGCACGGGCGGGGGCTGGTTGCGCCCTCGTCCCTTGGCATCGAGGAGGCGCTGCACCGCTGCGGGCGAGAAAGCGTCGGCGGCGACGCCGTAGACCGTGTCGGTGGGCATGACGATGAGTTCGCCGCGGCTGATCGCCTGGCGGGCGTGGCGCATGCCGGCGAGGAGCTGGGCCTCATCGCCGCAATCGAAGATGGAGGACATGACGATCCGATTCTAGTTGGGGATGCCTGTGCGGTTCGTGTCCGCGTCTCAGGGGCGCAGAGCGGTCGTCGCTCTGTCTCGGAGCGTGAGGTCGCGGTGCGTCGCCGCCGCCCGCCACCCGTCGCGGGTGAGGATGCTGCGGATCTCCTCGCCCTGCAACTCGCCGTGCTCGATGACCAGAAGCCCGCCCGTATGCAACAGCTCGAGGGCGCGCACGCTGAGCACGCGCACGACGTCGAGGCCGTCCTCTCCCCCGTACAGCGCCATCGACGGATCGAAGAGGCGCACCTCGGGGTCGCGGGGAACAGCGGCGTCAGGGACGTACGGCGGGTTCGAGATCACGACGGACGCCGTGCCGTCGAGCTCGGGGAACGCATGCGCCAGGTCTTCATTCACCAGGGTGAGATTGTCCACGCCAGCGGTGTTCCGTACCGCCCACGGGTAGGCGTCGGGCGACAGCTCCGTCGCGAAGACACGCGCATGGGGCACCTCGGTGGCCATGGCGAGAGCGATCGCGCCGCTGCCTGTGCCGAGGTCGATGCCGATCGGCGCGGGAAGCGCGGAACCCAGGAGGGCGTCGATCGCGTACTGCACCACGGTCTCGGTCTCCGGTCGAGGCACGAAGACCCCCGGACCCACGGCGAGTTCCAGATGCCGGAACGGCGCGGTTCCGGTGATGTGCTGCAGCGGCTCCCTGCCCGCCCGGCGGGTGACCAGGGCTCGCAGTGAATCCGCATCCGCCTCCTCGACCGCATCGCCGCGGATGATGACGGCCTGCACCTCTCCCCGTCGCAGACCCAGGACGTGGCCCGCGAGCAGCTCGGCATCGACGAGGGGATCCGAGACGCCCGCGTCGGCGAGTTGTCGGGCCGCGGCATGCACGGCTGAGGCGAGGGTGAGATCGGGCATGGATCAAGCGTAGAGCGCAGAAGGTGTCATATTGCCCACCCCTCCAGAGTGCTCGCCTAGGCTGGAGCGCGCAGTCCCCCCGCACAGGAAGGCTCTCCCCATGCCCGGAATCCACTCCGACATCACCACCGCTTTCGGCAACACTCCCCTGGTTCGCCTGAACCGGGTCACCGAGGGCCTCGGTGCCACCGTGCTGGCCAAGCTCGAGTTCTACAACCCGGCCTCGAGTGTCAAGGACCGGCTCGGCATCGCGATCGTCGACGCCGCAGAGGCATCGGGCGAGCTCAAGCCCGGGGGCACGATCGTGGAGGCGACCAGCGGCAACACCGGTATCGCCCTGGCGATGGTCGGCGCCGCCCGCGGCTACAAGGTGATCCTGACGATGCCCGCGTCGATGTCGAAGGAGCGGCGCATGCTTCTCAAGGCATTCGGCGCCGAACTCGTGCTCACCGACCCCACCAAGGGCATGACGCACGCTCTCGCCGAGGCGGAGGACATCGCCGCCCGCACGCCGGGCGCGGTGCTGGCGAAGCAGTTCGCCAACGAGGCGAACCCCGCGATCCACCGCAAGACCACAGCGGAGGAGATCCTCCGCGACACGGAGGGCTCGGTCGACTACTTCGTCGCCGGGATCGGCACCGGCGGAACCATCACCGGTGTCGGCCAGGTTCTGAAGGAGCGCGTCCCCGGCGTGCAGATCATCGCCGTCGAGCCCAAGGACTCCCCGATTCTCACCGAGGGGCACCCCGGACCGCACAAGATCCAGGGCATCGGACCGAACTTCGTGCCCCCCATCCTCGATCGCGATGTCCTCGACGAGGTCATCGACGTCACCTTCGACGACGCCATCCGTGTCGCGCGTGAGACCGCGCGCAAGGAGGGCATCCTCGTGGGCATGTCGAGCGGCGCCGCGATCTGGGCCGCTCTGCAGGTCGCGCAGCGCCCCGAGGCTGCGGGCAAGACCATCGTCGTCATCATCCCGTCGTTCGGCGAGCGCTACCTCTCGACCGCCCTGTACGAAGACCTTCGCGAAGGCTGATCCGCTCGATGGGCATGATCGGCCGAATGCGCGAGGACATCGCGGCAGCGCGCATCCGCGACCCCGCGGCGCGCAGCGGCGCTGAGGTGGCGCTGCTGTATCCGGGGCTGCACGCGATCTGGGCGCATCGCGTCTCGCACGCGCTCTGGCGCCGACGGCTGCGGCTCGTCGCCCGGGCCACCTCGCAGATCTCGCGCTGGCTCACCGGCATCGAGATCCACCCGGGGGCGCGGATCGGCCGACGCTTCTTCATCGACCACGGCATGGGTGTGGTGATCGGCGAGACGGCGGAGATCGGCGACGACGTGATGCTCTACCACGGCGTCACGCTCGGCGGTCGCACGCGAGACGCCGGCAAGCGTCACCCCACCCTCCGCGACGGTGTCGCCGTCGGCGCGGGGGCGAAGATCCTGGGGCCGGTCACGATCGGCGAGGGCTCGGTGGTCGGGGCGAACGCCGTGGTGACCCGTGACGCCCCGGCTGACAGCATCCTCGTCGGAGTGCCGGCGAAGCCGCGGGCACGGATCATGGGTGAGGACACCAGAGCCGTGCTGACCGCGCCGGACTACTCGATCTGACGCTCTCGCGAGTGCATCACGCGCCGCGGCGCGACCGCACCTTGTCGACCTTCTTGCGGAGGAAGATCAACGGCAGCAGAACGCTGCCCAGTGCGGTGATGAGCCAGACGATCACGGATCCGAGCAGCCACCCCGAGAGATCGACGATGCGCAGCCCGCCGATCGGCAGCAGCACGACGATGACGAGCGAGATGAGCGTCGAGAAGATCCCGATGCCGCCCATCAGCACGGGCGCGTAGCGATCGGCCATCCTGCTGACCCACGGAGCGAGAACGCTCTGCAGGATCGCGAAGATCACGATGCAGACCACGAATCCCCACCATTTGTCCCACTCGATCTGGAAGCCCTCGAGCAGGAGGTCGGCGGCGATGAGGCCGAGACCTGCGGACACGAGATACATGAGCGCGCGGAACAGAAGGGTGATCACGGCCTGAGCCTATCGCTCTCACTGCGCGACGAAGAAGGGGATCGCTCCCGACAGGATGCCGACGGCGAGCATCACCAACGACACGATCACCGCGCGCCAGAGCACCTTCTTGTGATGATCGCCGAGGTTGACGCTCGCGAGCGAGACGAGCAGCAGGATCGCCGGCACCAGAGGGCTCTGCAGGTGCACGGGCTGACCGATGATCGACGCCCTCGCCATCTCGACGGGATCGATTCCGAAGGTCGCTGCGCTCTGGGCGAGCACAGGAAGGATGCCGAAGTAGAAGGCGTCGTTGGACATGAAGAAGGTGAACGGGATCGACAGGACTCCGGTGATGGGTGCGAGGAAGGGCCCGAGCGCCGGCGGCAGCACATCAGTGATCCACGTCGCCATCGCATCGACCATGCCGGTGCCGGTCAGCACGCCGACCAGAACTCCGGCGGCGATGACCATCGACACCACCCCGACGATGCTCGGGGCGTGTGCGACGATCTCCGACGCCTGCTCCTTGATCCCCCGGAAGTTGACGAGCAGCGCGACCGCTGCACCGACCATGAAGACGTACGGAAGCGGCATGATGTCGAGCACGAGCAGGACCATCACGGCGAGCGTGAGGGCGAGGTTGAACCAGATGAGCCTCGGCCGCAGCGTGGGCCGTGCGGGGTCGAGCATGGTGTCCGCCATGGCCGTGTCCGCAGGGTCCACGCTCGCCGCGGCCACCGGGCTGCGCCCACCCGCCACGACGACGATGTTGCCGGTGCGCAGCGCCGCACGGGCACCGGGCGTCGCATCCGAGCCGCGGAAGATCTTCGGCACCGTCGAGAAGGCTCCGCCGTCTGCGCCCGTGAGCAGCGCCTCGGAGTCCAGGCGGCCGAGACGACGTCGCTCCTGCAGACCGAGCATCCAGGCGAAACCGAGCGTCACGACGATGCCGACTCCGAGCGCCGGCAGCATGGGAACGAAGATGTCGGTCGGCTGCAGACCCAGAGCGGTCGCGGCGCGCACAGTCGGCCCGCCCCACGGCACGATGTTCAACGTGCCGTTCATCAACCCGGCGACGCAGGTGAGGACGACCGGGCTCATGCCGAGACGCAGATAGATCGGCAGCATCGCCGAGGTCGTGATGATGAACGTCGTCGAGCCGTCGCCGTCGAGAGAGACAGCGCCGGCGAGGATCGCCGTGCCCAGCACGACCTTCGCGGGGTCGTCACCGAGAACGCGCGTGATGACGCGGATCAGCGGGTCGAACAGGCCGACGTCGATCATGATCCCGAAGAACATGATCGCGAACATCAGCAGTGCGGCGGTCGGTGCCATGGTGGCGATCGAGTCGAGGATCATGTCGCCCATGCCGAGCCCGGCGCCGGCGAACAGCCCGAACACGGTCGGCACGAGGATCAACGCCACCATGGGAGTCAGCCGCTTCGTCATGATCAGAGTCATGAAGGCGAGCACCATGGTGAATCCGAGAAGGACGAGGACCCACTCCGGCGGAACGAACGCGACGTCGTAGGTCGGCGTCTCTTCGGCGGCCGCTGACAGGCCGGTGAGTACGTCGGGCATGCTGTGACTCCTTCGTCGGGAATCCGTCGACTCCGACGGATCCTGACGAGACTAGGCAATCCGTCGCTTGCGAGCGCGGTATGCCGCATTCCCGGACGTTGTGCGCGTAGCGTGAGTTCTGCGCATATTGCGCGATGGTCGCGTGCGAAGGGAACAGGGTGTCGAAGACGACGACGAGACCTCGGTTCGCGACACGGACGCTGCTGCTGCACCTCGGCACGGTCGCGCTCGTGGTCGCGCTGTGCACCGGTGTGTACCTCGCACTCGCCGTGCAGCAGCTGCGCGCCGAAGCCGAGTCGACCGCCCTCGGCATCGCGAGGACCCTGGCCGAGGACCCGCAGGTTCGCGCCGAGGTCGCGCGCATCTCCTCATTGCAGGAGACGCCGGAGGCCGAGGTGCTCAGAAACGGCGAGCTGCAGCGCATCGCGTCGGACGTGTCCGACCGCACCGGCGCGCTCTTCGTGGTGATCGCCGACTCGGACGGCATCCGCCTGGCCCACCCCACCAGCTCACGCATCGGTCAGATGGTCAGCACGCCTTTCGAGGAGGTTCTCGCCGGGAACGAGGTCGTCGACTGGCAGACCGGCACCCTCGGCGAGTCGGCGAGAGCCAAGGTGCCGGTGCGTGACGAGGCCGACGTGCCCGTCGGCGAGGTCAGCGTGGGGTTCGAGCGCACGGGAGTGTTCGACGACCTCCCACCCCTGCTCGCCGTGATCGGCGCCACAGCCGCGGGGGCGGTGTGCCTGGCGATCATCGCGTTCCTTCTGCTGCGTCGTCGCTGGGAGCGGCTCACGCTCGGCGTGCAGCCGGAAGAGCTCGTGGCGCTCGTGCAGAACCAGACAGCAGTGCTCAACGGCGTCGACGACGGCGTGCTCGCGGTCGACATCGCCGGCGTCGTGCGGGTCAGCAACGACGCGGTCGACCGGATGCTCGGCCTCGATTCGCCGGTCGGACATCGGCTGGCGGAACTCGGACTTCCTCCGGCTGTCGTCGAGACCGCGACGGGCAGGCGCACCACATCGACCGCGGTGGTGGGCGGACGCGTCCTGTACTTCGACTCCAGACCCGTCATCCGCTACGGGAGGCCGCTCGGAGACGTGCTGATCATCCGCGACCGCACCGACCTCATCGCGCTGACGGAGCGGCTGGAGACCGTGCGCGCGGTCACCACTGCGCTGCGCGTGCAGCGCCACGAGTTCGCCAATCGCATGCACGTGGTCGCCGGACTCATCGATGCGGCCAGGATCGACGACGCCAGAGGCTTTCTCGATGAGCTCGTCGAGCGGGGCTCGGTCGCGTTCCCCGTCGCCGGACTCGAGCTGCTCAGCGATCCCTTCCTGCATTCGTTCCTCGGCGCCAAGGGCATCGAAGCCGGTGAGCGCGGCGTCGCGTTGCGGATCGCGGACGAGACCCAGCTGATCGGCAATGTGGCAGAGCCGGAGGACGTCGCAGCCGTGCTGGGCAACCTCGTCGACAACGCGGTGAAAGCAGCCGCCTCCGGAGAGCGGATCCCCCGCTGGGTGGAAGTCGCGGTGCTGGGAGACGGTGACGCGCTGGTCGTCACGGTCGCGGATTCCGGGCCGGGACTCGCGGGGATCGATCCGATGGCGCCGCGGACGCCGGGTGAGGACGACCACGATCACGTGCACGGCCACGGTCTGGGCATCCCCCTGGCTCGAGACATCGCGCGCCGCCGTGGCGGAGACCTCTGGATCATCGACGCGGGAGGCGGGGAGCACGGCGCCGTTCTCGCCGCGCGCATCGGCCGCGCCGTGTCCGACACTCCGACGACCGAGGAGAAGCAATGACCGACCCCCTCCGCGTACTGATACTCGACGATGATTTCCGCGTCGGACTGCTGCATCAGAGCATCGTCGACGACCAACCGGGCTTCACCGCCCTGGAGCCGGTGCGGTCTCTCGCCGAGGCGAGGGAGCGCATCCGCTCGGCGCGCCCTGACCTGCTCCTCGCTGATGTCTTCCTCCCCGATGGAGACGGCATCGCTCTGGTGCGGGAGGCCGGGATCGACGCGATCCTCATCTCGGCGGCTGATGACGCGCCCACCGTGCGCCGGGCGCTCAGATCAGGTGCCGTCGGATATCTGCTGAAGCCCTTCGATCGACGCGCGCTGATCGGCCTGCTCGAGCGCTACGCGCGGTACCGCAATCTGCTCGCCGGTGACCGGCCCCTGCGTCAGGAGGACGCCGACCGTGCTCTGGCGATCCTGCACGGCGCCGGAGAACCGGTGTCGGTCTCGCGTTCGGCGACGGAGCAGCTGGTGCTCGCCGCACTCGGCGATGGCGAGGCCTCGGCGGCCGAGGTCGGGGAGCTCGTCGGGATCTCGCGCGCCACTGCACAGCGTCACCTCGCGGCTCTCGCTGCACGCACCGTCGTGGAGGTGCGGCTGCGCTACGGCGCGACCGGACGACCCGAGCACCGGTACGCGGCCCGCACCTGATCCGAGCACAGGCGAGGAGCGACGCGCGATCGGCTCAGGAGTCGGAGCCCACCGCGGCGAGCCGGGCCTCTTCGTCTGCCTGGATGGCACTGACGATGATCGGCTCGAGCGCACCGTCCATCACCTGGTCGAGGTTGTACGCCTTGAAGCCGGTGCGGTGGTCGGCGATCCGGTTCTCGGGGAAGTTGTACGTGCGGATGCGCTCCGAACGATCCATCCCGCGGATCTGCGACTTGCGCGCGTCGGATGCCGCTGCATCCAGCTCCTCCTGCTGCTTCGCGAGCAGTCGCGCTCGGAGCACACGCATCGCCGCCTCACGGTTCTGCAGCTGGGACTTCTCGTTCTGCATCGACACGACGATGCCGCTCGGCAGGTGCGTGATGCGCACAGCCGAGTCCGTGGTGTTCACCGACTGGCCGCCAGGGCCCGATGAGCGGAACACGTCGATCTTCAGGTCGTTCTGGTTGATGGCGATCTCGTCGGGCTCATCGACCTCGGGGAACACCAGCACTCCGGTGGTCGAGGTGTGGATGCGCCCCTGCGACTCGGTGGCCGGCACGCGCTGCACGCGGTGCACGCCGCCCTCGTACTTCAGGTGCGCCCAGACGCCCTGCGCCGGGTCGGTCGACGACCCCTTGATCGCGACCTGGACATCCTTGTAGCCGCCGAGGTCGGACTCGTTCCGCTCGAGCAGCTCGGTCTTCCATCCCTTGGACGCCGCGTACTGGATGTACATGCGGAGCAGATCTGCGGCGAACAGCGCCGACTCGGCACCGCCCTCCCCCGCCTTGATCTCCATGATCACGTCGCGTGCATCGTCGGGGTCGCGAGGGATGAGCAGACGCCGGAGCTTCTCCTGCGCCGTCTGCAGCCCCTCTTCGAGGGACGGGACCTCGGCGGCGAACGCCTCGTCGTCGCGAGCGAGCTCACGCGCAGCGTCCAGATCCTCGGATGCCGCCACCCAGGCCTCGTAGGCGGCGACGATCCTCGACAGCTCGGCGTAGCGACGATTGACGCGCTTCGCCCGAGCAGCATCGGCGTGCACCGCCGGGTCGGAGAGTTCCTCCTGCACCCGGCGATGCTCGTCGATCAGAGTCTGGACGGACTCGAACACGTCAGCTCCGCTCAGCGGATGTTGTTGTCGTGACCGTGCGCGCCCGAAGGCAGCGTCGGGATCGACTTCTGCATCTGCACGAGGAACTCGACGTTCGAGTGGGTCTCCTTGAGCTTGCCCAGGACGACCTCGAGTGCCTGCTGCTGGTCGAGGCCCGCGAGGGCTCGGCGCAACTTCCAGGTGATCTTGACCTCGTCGGTCGACAGCAGCATCTCTTCGCGGCGGGTGCTCGACGCGTTCACGTCGACGGCCGGGAAGATGCGCTTGTCGGCGAGCTGACGCGACAGGCGCAGCTCGCTGTTGCCGGTGCCCTTGAACTCCTCGAAGATGACCTCGTCCATCTTGGAGCCGGTCTCGACGAGAGCCGTGGCGAGGATCGTGAGGGATCCGCCGTTCTCGATGTTGCGGGCAGCACCGAAGAAGCGCTTGGGCGGGTACAGCGCCGAGGCGTCGACACCGCCCGAGAGCACCCGTCCGGATGCCGGAGCCGCGAGGTTGTACGCACGGCCGAGACGCGTGATCGAGTCGAGCAGCACGACGACGTCGCGGCCCAGCTCGACGAGACGCTTGGCACGCTCGATGGCGAGCTCTGCGACCGTGGTGTGGTCTTCTGCAGGACGGTCGAACGTCGAGGCGATGACCTCGCCCTTGACCGTGCGCTCCATGTCGGTGACCTCTTCGGGGCGCTCGTCGACGAGCACGACCATGAGGTGGACCTCGGGGTTGTTCTGAGCGATCGCGTTCGCGATCTGCTGCAGGACGATCGTCTTGCCGGCCTTCGGCGGTGCGACGATGAGGCCGCGCTGTCCCTTGCCGATCGGAGCGACGAGGTCGATGATGCGCTGGGTCAGCTTCTCGGGCACCGTCTCGAGGCGCAGACGCTCCTGCGGGTAGAGCGGGGTGAGCTTGCCGAACTCCACGCGCGTCGCGGCGTCGTCGATCGACAGGCCGTTGATCGAGTCGACCTTCACGAGGGCGTTGTACTTCTGGCGCCCCTGCTGCTCGCCTTCGCGCGGCTGCTTGATCGAGCCGACGATCGCGTCGCCCTTGCGCAGGTTGTACTTCTTGACCTGTCCGAGGGAGACGTACACGTCGCTCGGGCCGGCGAGGTAGCCGGTCGTGCGCACGAATGCGTAGTTGTCGAGCACGTCGAGGATTCCGGCGATCGGAACGAGGACGTCGTCCTCCCCGATCTCGGTGTCGAACTCGTCGGTCGGCACACCACCGCGGCGCTTGTTGCGCTGACGGTTGCGGCCGTTGCCGCCCTCGTCTTCGGCGGGTGCGCTCTGCTGCTGCTGAGGCTGCTGCTCGCCGCCCTGTGCGGTGCCGTTCTGACCGCGACCGCGGTTGCGGCTGCGGTTCCGGTTGCGGTTGCGGCCGCCCTGCTCCTCGCCGCCGTCAGCGGAGTCGGAGGACGAGTCGGCGGCGGAGGTCGCGTTGGCCGGTGCGGCCTCGGCGGGCTTCTCGGTCGCAGGAGCCTCGGTCTCGGCCGCGGGCTTCTTCGCCGTGCGGCGTCCACGGCCGGTGGTCTTCTTTGGCTCGTCGGTCGAGCCGGCAGCGTCAGCAGAGCCGGCTGTGTCAGCGGAGTCGCTGCTGTCGGCGGTCTTCGCAGCGGGGGCCTCGGCGGGCGCTGCGGGAGCCGATGAGGAGGGTGCAGAAGCCTCGACGGCTGCGGGAGCCTCGGCGGTCTCGGCGTCGGCCTTCTTCGCACGACTGCGGCGGGGGGCCTTGGCCTTGGGAGCCGCGTCGGCGGCAGGCGCCTCGGCAGCGGGGGCCTCGGGCGCCGGTGTGCTGTCTGCGGACGCAGCAGCCTTCTCCGCCTTCGCGGCGGCCGATGCGGTGCTCGCTCGGCGCGGCGCGCGCTTGCGGGCCGGGGCCACCTCGGTCGCGGCAGTCGTCGCGGCGTCGGAGCTCGCGGCCTTTGCCGGAGCCTCGGCGGCAGTCGCCGCCTGGTCGTTCTGGGTCTCGGAGAAATTCTCCACGAGTACTCCCTCTTCGGTCTCGGGGACATGAGCGGCACGCGCACAACGGGTGCTGCGCGCGATCGCACGGACTGACGCTCGGCGTCAGTCAGCCTCTGCACTGGGTTCTCGGAAAGAACGAAGTTCTCGGTGAGAGCAGTGTCACAGGGGTTTGCGTGCGGGTCTTGCAGAGTTGCAATGGGGCCAGATTCACGCAGTTACGTGGAGCCCTCCGCTCGATTCCCCACTGTACCACCACGCACGTCGACCGCGAGCAGCAGCGCGTCCCACGGGGTGTCGGTCGTCGATGCGGCGAGTTCCATGGCGTCCTGACGGCTTCCCGGGCCGTCGGCGAGCACGAGCACGCTGGGACCGGCACCGGACACCACGGCGGCGAAGCCCGCCGCACGAAGCGTCTGGACCAGCCGCTGAGTCTCGGGCATCGCCTCGGCTCGATAGTCCTGATGAAGGCGGTCGGCCGTCGCGTCGAGCAGCAGTTCGGGGCTCTGCATGAGTGCGGCGATCAGCAGTGCCGAGCGCGAGACGTTGAACACGGCATCCGCCGTCGAGACCTGAGGCGGCTGCAGCGAGCGCGCCTTCGTGGTCGACATCGTGTACGAGGGCACGAGCACGAGCGGCGACACACCGCGGTGCACGAGCAGCTTCTTGTGCTGCGCTCCGCGCTCACCCATCCACGCGATCGTCAGCCCGCCGAACAGCGCGGGCGCCACGTTGTCGGGGTGTCCCTCGATCTCGGTGGCGAGGCGGAGCATGTCCGCGTCACTGATCTCCACGTCACCCTCGAGCAGCCCCTTGGCCGCGAGGATGCCCGCCGCGACCGCAGCACCCGAGGATCCGAGTCCACGACCGTGCGGCACGCCGTTCTCGGCGACGATGCGCAGCCCCGGAAGGGGCCGCTCGACGTCCGCGTACACATGCGCGATCGTGCGCACGATGAGATTCGAGTCGTCACGGGGGATCTCGGCTGCTCCCGAACCGGAGACCTCGATCTCGAGCGCTCCCGCAAGGAGCTCTGTCACCAGGAGCGTGTCGTAGACGCTGAGCGCGAGTCCGAGGGTGTCGAATCCAGGGCCGAGGTTGGCACTGGTCGCCGGGACCGTCACCTCGACCGTGCGCCCCTCCGCCATCGTCACTCGCCTTCCACGCGGAGCACCGAGACGACCCGTTCGACGACAGAGCTGTCGGCGAGCGCATCGACCGTGGCGCTGAGCGCGGCATCCGTGGCCCGGTGCGTGCCGATGACGAGGCGAGCGGTGGGCTCGTCCTCTCCTTCGACGGTCTGCACGACAGTGGCGACCGAAACGGCTCCATCGCTCAGGATCCCGGCGACGGTCGCCAGCACGCCCGGAGCGTCCGCGACCTCGAGAGTGATCTGGTAACGGGTCGTGACGTGACCGATCGGCACCACAGGGAGGTTCGCTCTGGTGGACTCCCCCACGCCGACACCGCCGGCGATGTGCCGGCGAGCCGCCGACACGACGTCTCCGAGCACAGCGGATGCCGTCTGCACTCCGCCGGCGCCTGCACCGTAGAACATCAGCGACCCTGCGGCCTCCGCCTCGACGAAGACGGCGTTGTTGGCGCCGTGCACCGAGGCGAGCGGGTGCGACTTGGGGACGAGTGCCGGGTAGACGCGCACCGAGATCGACTCGGTGCCGTTGGCCTCGATGCGCTCGCAGACGGCAAGCAGCTTGATCACGAAGCCGGCGGCGCGCGCCTCGTCGATCATCGACGCCGTGATCGTCGTGATGCCCTCGCGGTACACGGCGTCGAGCGGAACAGCCGTGTGGAATGCGAGACTCGCGAGGATCGCGGCCTTCTGGGCTGCGTCGTATCCCTCGATGTCGGCGGTCGGGTCTGCTTCGGCATAACCGAGGCGCTGCGCGTCGGAAAGGACGTCGGCGAAGTCGGCGCCCTCGGTCTCCATGCGATCGAGGATGTAGTTGGTCGTGCCGTTCACGATCCCCATGATGCGCACCACGCGGTCGCCCGCCAGCGAGTCGCGCAGCGGGCGGATGATCGGGATCGCACCGGCAGCGGCCGCTTCGTAGTAGACGGATGCGCCCACCCGGTCGGCCGCCTCGAACAGCTCGGGACCATGCGTCGCCAGCAGCGCCTTGTTGGCCGTGACCACATCGGCGCCGGAGCCGATCGCCTGCAGGATGCTCGTGCGCGCCGGCTCGATGCCGCCGATCAGCTCGATCACGATGTCGGAGCCGAGGATCAGCGACTCTGCATCCGTCGTGAACAGCTCCTTGGGCAGATCGGTCTCGCGCGGCGCATCGAGGTTGCGCACCGCGATGCCGGCCAGCTCCAGCGTGGCACCCGCGCGGTCGGCGAGTTCGTCGCCGTGTCGAAGAAGGAGGGCGGCCACCTGGGAGCCGACCGCTCCGGCGCCGAGGAGCGCCACCCGAAGTCGTCGGTACTCAGTCGTCATTGCATCTCTCCTTAGGAGGGTTGATCAGTCGTGCTACGTCGGGGACCGCGTCGTTCGCGCGGATCACCCGTGGTTCTCGGACGCCCCGACGCCGACATCGCGTGCCAGGACGTCGGCGATGGTCTCGCCACGGACGATGATCGCCGACCGCCCGTCGCGCACGGCGACGATCGGAGGGCGAGGGACGTGGTTGTAGTTGCTGGCGAGCGGCGCGCAGTAGGCGCCGGTGGAGGGAACAGCCAGCAGGTCGCCCGGAGACACATCGGCGGGCAGATACTCGTGGTCGACCACGATGTCGCCGGACTCGCAGTGCTTGCCGACCACCCGGCTGAGCTGCGGCTCCCCTGAGCCGAGCCGCGAGGCGAGACGAGCCGAGAACTGCGCTTCGTAGAGCGCCGTCCTGGCGTTGTCGCTCATGCCGCCGTCGACGCTGATGTAACGCCGAGTGGCTCCGGTGTCGAGCGCGACGTCCTTGGTGGTTCCGACCTCGTAGATCGTCACCCCGGCGGTGCCCACGATCGCCCTGCCCGGCTCGAACGACAGGGCGGGCACGGCGATACCGCGTGCGGCGCAGCCCTCCGCGACGGCGGCGACGATCTCGCCCGCGAGCATCTCGATCGGGGTGGGGTCGTCGACGCTCGTGTATGCGATGCCGAAGCCTCCGCCGAGATTCAGCTGAGGCACCGGTCCACCCTCGAGCAGCGCGGCGTGCAGCTCGAGCACCCGCTCCGCCGACTCGCGGAAGCCCGCGACGCCGAAGATCTGCGATCCGATATGGCAGTGGAGTCCGGCGAACTCGATGCCGGGGATCTCGCGGATGCGGGCGACCGCCTGCTCGGCGTCGGGGAGCGGGAAGCCGAACTTCTGGTCTTCGTGGGCCGTCGCCAGAAAATCGTGGGTCTCGGCGTGCACGCCGCTGATGACCCGTACCAGCACGCGCTGCACAGCGCCCGTCCTGGCGGTGATCGCCGCCAGACGCTCGATCTCGATCGCGCTGTCGACGATGATCGTGCCGATGCCCACCTCGACGGCGCGCTCGAGCTCGGCGACCGACTTGTTGTTGCCGTGGAAGCCCAGGGATGCCGGAGCGACGCCCGCTGCGAGCGCGACCTCCAGCTCGCCGCCGGTGCACACGTCGATGCGGAGTCCTTCGTCGATCACCCAGCGCGCGATCGTCGTGGTCAGCAGCGCCTTGCCCGCGTAGTACACCTGCGCGGTCGTGCCGTATTCGCTCGCCGCCGCGTCGAAAGACGAGCGGAAGGCGCGGGCGCGGGAACGCACCTCGTCCTCGTCGATCACGAGCAGCGGCGTGCCGTACGTCTCGGCGAGAGCGGTCGCGGAGATGCCGGCGATCCGCAGTTCTCCGTCGGCGCCGCGGGCTGCGGAGGCGGGCCACACAGCGGCGGGAAGATCATTCACGTCGTCGGGCACGACGAGCCATTCCGGGGCGAGCGAGTCGGCAGGGGAAAGCAAGGAACACCAATCGTGGGACGAGTCTCGGGCGGATACGCGCACTGCGAGGTTGCCCCCGATTCTAGGGCACCGTGCATGCCGCATCAGTCATGGTGACACTCGGCGTCAACCCCCTGCGGACACATCCTGCCGACTCGTAAGGTGGTGGAGATGAGCACCGAATCCGCAGCACCCGATGCCCGACGCCCCGGCCTGATCGCGCGCGTCAGCACTGCGACGATCCGCTGGGCTCTGACCCGTCGTCCGGTGCGGGCCTTCCTCCTCTACTCGGAGCGTCGGGGCCCGATGCTGGCCGACAGCGTGACCTACCGCGCGCTGTTCAGCGTGTTCGCCGCCGTTCTCCTCGGCTTCTCGATCGCCGCGCTGTGGCTCGCCGGCAATCCGGACGTCTGGGATGCGATCATCTCCGCCGTTCAGTCCGTGGTGCCCGGTCTCATCGGCGAAGACGGCGTCGTGAATCCCGACGACCTCAAGGAGCCGATGTCGCTGTCGATCGCGGGCGCCGTCTCGACGGTCGCTCTGATCGGCTCGGCGCTCGGCGCCGTGGGATCCCTGCGCACGGCGGTGCGAGTCCTCGCCGGAACCGCGCACGCCGACGTGCTGTTCATCTGGGTCATGCTCCGCAACCTGCTGCTCGCGGTGGGTGTCGCCGTGCTGTTCATCGCTGCGGCGGCCGTCACCTTCGCCGGCCGGCTCGGGATCACCTGGATCAGCGGTCTGCTCGGCATCCCCGAGGATTCGCCCGTCGCATCCTGGGGCATCCGGATCGTCTCGCTGATCGTCGTACTGGCGCTCGACACCGTGCTCATCGCGGGCGTGTTCCGGCTGCTCTCCGGTCTCCGTCCCTCGGGGGGTTCCCTCTGGATCGGGGCCCTCATCGGCGGCATCGGGCTGCTCGTGCTGCAGGAGCTCTCCGGGCTGTTCATCGGGGGCGCGACGAGCAATCCGCTGCTCGCGTCCTTTGCCACGCTGCTGGCGCTGCTGATCTGGCTCAACCTGTCGACCCAGGTCATCCTGATCTCGTGCGCATACATCGTCACGTCGGAGGAAGAGCGCAAGGACCGCGTGCATGCCCGGTTCGGCGCGACGACCTTCCCGCAGCGACGCGTGCAGCGAGCTGAGGCCGAGGTTGCACTCGCGACGTCGGAGCTTCGCGCGGCCCAGCAGGCCGAACGGGAAGCCCGCCTCGGTTCCGACGACGACTGAGCGTCACCCCTGAGGGCAGGTGCCCTTCTCGAGCAGACTCTCCTCGGTGGCGATGGCACCGTCGACGTCGACGTCGATCACGGCCTCCGCTCCATCGATCTCGAGGTCGGTGAGTGTGATGCCCGCGGGCAGCTGATCGGCGATGCAGATGCGCTGCGTCTCGGTGAGCCGTTCCCCGAGTGCGCCGAGGGTCGATCCGACCTGATCCGCGTCGACCTCGAGTCCGCCGATAGTCAGCCCGACGGGGGTGAGCTCGAGGTCTCCCTCCGCGACGCCAGGAGTCACCGTGAGGGAGATCGGGATCGCGATGCCCAGCACGCTCACGGAGCCCGCTACCGTCGCGTTCGGCGTGTCGAGCGTGACGGTGTCGATGGGGAGATCGGTGTCGGACAGCAGATCCGTGAACTGCGACTCATCGATGCGGATGGTGCCGGAAGCGCCGCGCAGGTCACCGCCGCGCAGCGGGACGCCCGTGGCAGTGACGTCGACGGCGCCGGTGATCCCCTCCAGGGTCACGGAGTCGGTGGAGAGGTGCAGGCTGTCGAGCGTGCCACCGATCAGCTGAGGCAGCAGGATGCCGTCAGCCTCGACCGCGAGTTCCTGGTCAGCGGGCAGATCGAGCTGCTCGATCACGATGCCCCGCACTATGCCGGGCAGGACAGCCCGCGCGATGAGCTCCGCCGCGACGACGAGAGCGGCGAGCACCACGACGACGATCAGCAGCACCCATGGCCACCGCTTGCGCTTGCGTGCGGGTGCGGCGACACCGTCGACGGGCGCACCATCCTTGCCGCCGGGGATCACGAGCGTCGGATGCTCGGAATCCGCAGCGGGGTAAGGAAGGGTGTGGTTGTCGTCGCTCATCCTGCCATCCTGCCCTACGACGCCGGACGGCAACCGGAGTCACATGCGCTCTGGCGCAGACACACCGAGCAGGTCGAGTCCGTTGCGGAACACCTGCCCTGCGGCGTCGTTGAGCCACAGACGCGTGCGGTGCACCGTCTCGACAGGGTCGTCGCCCTGTGGGATGACCCGGCAGTTGTCGTACCAGCGGTGGTAGAGGCCCGCGAGCTCTTCGAGGTAGCGCGCGACCCGGTGCGGCTCGCGCACCTCAGCCGCGAACGCGACGATGCGAGGAAACTCCTGCAGGGCGCCGAGAAGCGCGCTCTCGGTCTCGTGCGTGAGCGTCTCGGGAGAGAACTCCGAACGGTCCACCCCGGAGTCGGCGGCGTTGCGCGCGACGTTGTGCGTGCGAGCATGCGCGTACTGGACGTAGAACACCGGGTTGTCGTTCGTGCGCTTCTGCAGCAGCTCGGGGTCGAGTGCGAGAGGAGAGTCGGCGGGCGAACGCTCGAGCGAGTAACGGAGAGCGTCGGTGCCCAGCCACTCGCGCAGATCGTCCATCTCGATGATGTTTCCGGCGCGCTTGCTGAGACGTGCACCGCCCACCGAGACCAACTGCCCGATCAGCACCTCGACGTTCTTCTCGGGGTCCTCCCCTGCCGCGCCCGCGATCGCCTTGAGGCGGTGGACATAGCCGTGATGGTCGGCGCCCAGCAGGTACAGCTTGTACTCGAAGCCGCGATCGCCTTTGTTGAGGTAGTACGCGGCGTCGGCGGCGAAGTAGGTGTACTCGCCGTTGGAGCGACGGATCACACGATCTTTGTCGTCGCCGAAGTCGGTCGTGCGCACCCAGACAGCGCCCTCGTGGTCGAACACGTGCCCCTGCTCGCGCAGACGATCGACGGCACGATCGACGAAGCTGACTCCGTCTTCGTCTTTGGCGTGCAGAGTGCGCTCCGAGAACCACACGTCGAAATCGACGTTGAACTTGGAGAGCGACTGCTTCTGCTCTTCGAGCTGGAAGCCGTAAGCGAGTTCGCGCGTCACGACCACCTGCTCGTCGCCGGGCAGGTCGAGCAGGTCGGGGCGCGCAGCGAGCACCCGTGCGGCGAGGTCGCCGATGTAGCTGCCGGCGTATCCGCCCTCGGGGGTGGGCTCGCCCTTGACTGCGGCCAGCACCGAGTTGGCGAAGCGCTCCATCTGCACGCCGGCGTCGTTGATGTAGTACTCCCTGGCGACCTTCGCGCCTGAGGCCGCGAGCACCCGGGCGATCGCGTCGCCCAGCGCCGCCCAGCGGGTGTGGCCGATGTGCAGCGGTCCGGTCGGGTTCGCGCTGACGAACTCGATGTTGATGCTGCGCCCGGCCTGGGTGTCGTTGTGCCCGTACTCGGCACCGGCGTCGACGATCACCTTCGCCAGTGCGCCGGCTGCAGCCGCGTCCAGGCGGATGTTGATGAACCCGGGCCCCGCGACCTCTGCGGTCTGCACGCCGTCGACCTGCGCGAGCCCGTCCGCGATCTGCTGCGCGAGCTCACGGGGGTTCGTGCCGAACGGCTTCGCCAGGCGCATCGCGATGTTCGAGGCCCAGTCTCCGTGATCGCGGTTGCGAGGACGCTCGAAGACGATGTCTGCTGCGGTGAGTCCGAGCGGCTCGCCAGGACGTCGTTCCTCGGCGATCGGTGCGAGGACGGCGAGGAGGGCTGTGGCGAGCGTTTCAGGGTTCATAGGCCTCCCAGTTTACGGCGCGTCACGCGTCGGAATTTGCGCGGGCGGGATCGTGATCTACAGTCATGCCATGAAGGCCGCCCCCGCCCGCCGCCGTCTGCCCGTCGCAGGCCTCGCCGTCGCCGTGATCCTGGCGCTCGCCGCGGTCGTCCTCGGTGTCTGGCGCCCGTGGGTTCCGGTGCCGTCCTCGGCACCCGTCGGTGCGGCCGCCGTCGCGAATGAAGACGCCGTCGCGATCGCGCCGGTTCCGCTCCATCTTCCCGAGCATCCGACCGTGCTCGTGTTCGGCGATTCCTGGACCTACGGATCGGCTGCGACCGACCCGACCCTCGGCTACGCCTATCAGCTCGCCGCCCTGATCGACGGCGAGACGATCGTCGACGGCGTCCGCGGCAGCGGCTACCTCAAGCCCGGACTCGACGGCCCCGCCTTCGGCGAGCGCATCGCCTCTCTGGACCCCGCGCTCAGCCCCGACCTGATCATCCTGCAGGGGTCGATCAACGACCGGGCACAGGGCGAGGCCGGGTACCGAGAGGCCGTCACCGCCGCGTGGGATGCGATGGCCGCGAAGTATCCGGAGGCGACGATCGTCATCCTGGGCCCGGCGCCCCACGAGCTGCCCGTGGGCGCCGAGACCGCTCGCATCGACGCCGATCTCGGCGAACTCGCCGCGGCTCGCAGCTGGTGGTACATCTCCCCCGTCGCTCAGGACTGGATCACCGAGCAGAACTATCTGTCGGTCATCGACGTCGAAGTGGGCCGCAAGCACCCGTCGACGGACGGCCACCGTTACCTCGCCGAAAAACTGGCCGCGGCGCTGGGCGAACTGGGCGACGCGCCGGTGACCGAAGCCGGTGGGTCGGAGACCACTCCCGAGCAGTGATATTGTCGATCGGTACGCCTCCGTAGCTCAGTGGATAGAGCGCCGGTTTCCGGTACCGTAGGTCGCAGGTTCGACTCCTGTCGGGGGCACACACATCAACTCCACGAGAAAGCCGCCTGGGTTCAGGCGGCTTTTCTCGTTGGTGCTCTGCGCGACGTGAGCGCACGACACGAAGTCAGGCGTCGTCGGCCGTCACGGCGTTACCCCAGACCCAGCATCGAAACGTGGTCTCGCCGGCACGGAACTCTATACCTGCGGCAGATGGCGTGGAGCGCGCGAGCTTGGCGTCCACACGAATGGCCTCCGGCCCGAACCGCACCCACGCGCGGACTGCACGGTATGGCTGCGGGTAGATGGTGACCGGCTGTTCTCGAAGTGCGAGTTCGCGGTCAGTCAGGGACTGGAGGGGTCCGGATCGAGCGGCCGCGAGGATCTCCTGGTGCTGGGAGCGCATGTCGTAGTGAGCAGCGAGACGCTTGCTAGACCCCATGCCGGCTCCCTTCTCCGGCCTGAGTTCAGGGTAGCAACATTCGAAGCTATGTTCTATTCTGAACTCATGCGACCGATGACCGATCACCTCCCGGCAACCCTATGGATGGTCGACGACATTCCGTCGCGCATGGTCTTCGCGGGGCACCGATGGAGGGTGTCCGACACCCCTACGCGCCTACGTCACTCGATCTGGTCCGCATCGGCGACTCAGCATCACGGGCTCTATGGATGGCGCTTCCAGGGCACGAACGACGACGGGTTGTCGCTGGTGTTCGATGTCTTCAGGGGCGAGGACGGCTGGCACGTCCACCGCAGCTACGACTAGTCCGCTCACCCTGCTCGTGCGCACTCTGGTGCTCGAAGGCGACCCGAGCACGACATGGCTTCGGTGGCTCTCCGGTGACCGGAATGCGGTTCCTTCAGAGGAGCACCCCGCAGAGCAGAGACCTGAAACGAGACCCCGGCGTCGACGGTCCGCACGCGACCACCGATCGGGCGACCGCTAGGACACGGCCGCCGTCAATCGGATGCGCCGCTCCCCGGCGCTGCATCTGCGGCCGCTGCGTCCTCGTCCCGGCGTGGCTTGGCGCCCGCACCGGCGCCGAGCGAGATCGTCGAGAGCAATCCGAGCGACAGGAACCCCGCCGCCGTCCACGCGGCGAACCGGGTGCCGTCGGAGAACGCCGACTTCGCATCGTCTGCGATCTCGGCGGTCTCGGGCTGCGCCTCGAGCCCGCTGATCGCCGCGCCGGCGCTGTCGACGACGGACGACACGATCTGATCGCGCTGCTCGACCGGAAGCCCACGTGCATCGAGTGACGATGAGAGGATCCCGGCCGTGCTCGTGAACAGCACGGTCCCGAGCACGGCGACACCGAGAGCAGCACCGAGCTGGCGCGACGTCGACTGGGTGCCCGACGCCGCGCCGCTGTCATCGACCGGCACGTCGGCGAGCACGACACCCGTCAGCTGAGCTGTGGCGAGGCCGACACCGAGTCCGTAGACGAAGAGGAACGGGATGAGGGGCACCCACGACGCGTCTGGGGCGATGACGAAGCCGACGCCTGCGACGCCGATGATCTCGGCCAGAAGTCCCGCCCGCACGACCCAGACCGGAGCGATCTTGCCGCTCGCCGCGCCCGCCGCGCCGCTGGCCACGAACGACCCGCCGGCCAGGGCGAGCAGCAGCAGGCCCGTCTGCAGCGCATCGAACCCCAGGACGAACTGCAGCCACAACGGCAGCGCGAGGATGATACCGAACTCGCCCAGAGACACCACTGTCGCCGCTATGTTGCCGTTGCGGAACGACGGAATGGAGAACAGACGCAGGGCGAGAAGGGTCGACCTGCCGCGGCGCTCCCGGTGCACGCCCCACGCGATGAAGGCGACGAGGGCGACGACGGCCAGCGCGAAGGCGAACGGGATCGGAGACACGTCCGACGGCCAGGTCCAGTCGCCGATCTGCGGACGCTGGTCGACGAGCCACCACCCGTAGGTACGCCCCTCGATCAGACCGAACACGAGACTCGCCATCGTGATCACCGCGAGGATCGCTCCGACGACGTCGATCTTCGACGTCCGATCGCTGCGCGATTCGGCGACCGTGAGCAGCACCCCGATGACGATGATGATCCCGAGCGGGATGTTGATGCCGAAGGCCCAGCGCCACGAGAACGCGGTCGTCAGCCACCCGCCGAGCAACGGACCGACGGCCGCCATGCCACCGATCGTCGAGCCCCACACCGCGAAGGCGATGCCGCGCTCACGACCACGGAACGTGGCGTTGATGATCGACAGCGTCGTGGGCAGGATCATCGCTCCGCCGACGCCCTGTGCGAGGCGGGCGACGATCAGCATCCCTCCGTCGGGTGCGAGGGCCGCGAGCACCGACGACGCCGCGAAGACGACGACGCCGATGAGCATCACGCGCCGTCGTCCGAAACGGTCCGCCAGACTGCCGAACACGAGGAGCAGTGCGGCGAAGACCAGCGTGTAGGCCTCCTGCACCCACTGGACCTCGGTCGACGTGATGCCCAGATCGTCGACGATCGCCGGAATCGCCACATTCACGATCGTCGAATCGACGATGATCAGCGACACGGCGATGCTGATGAAGACCAGGCCCACCCAGCGCAGGCGAATGTAGCGTTCCATGACTACTAGCCTAGCTAGCAATTAGACAGGTGTCACGAATCTGCTCACCGTCTCTCAGCGGCAATCAGTCGGCGTGCGTCTCCGCGGCCGGACGATCGACGATCCTCCGAACACCACCCCTTGCGAGCATGAGCACGATGATGAGCGCGGTCACCTGCAAGAACCCACCCAGATACACGGCGTCGCCGAAAACCCACGCCACGATCTCGAGCACGAGGAACTTGCTACCAGGAAGGACGAGGAGCAGCGCGGCGACGTTCAGCACTCTGATCCAGCGGCTGTGCGTGCCGCGGATGCGCGCCATGATGCGCTTCTTCACAAAGAGCACTCCCTCGAGCACGACCTTGAGCAGCACCGCCGTCAGCAGGGCGAGAAGGAATGACTCGGAGATGACCTCGGGGAACAGCTGGATGAAGACGCCGAGCACCACGAGGTAGACGAAGATGTCGACGAGGTCGACGGGACGGAGCCGCACGGCCTCATCGTAGCGAGGACTCAAACACGATTAGATTGTGCACAATCTAATCGTGTGCAATGCTTGAGAGATGGCCGTGACCGATGAGATGGTGTGCTTCTCGCTGTATTCCGCCGCCCGAGCGACGACGCAGGCCTATCGAGCCCTCCTCGCACCCTGGGGGCTCACCTACCCGCAGTACCTGGTGCTCGCGATCCTCTGGATGGAGGGCGAGCAGACGATCGGGTCGCTGGGCGACGCGATGCAGCTCGATTCCGGCACCCTCTCCCCCCTCGTGCGTCGCCTCGAGCAGGCGGGCTACGTGATCCGAGCCCGCAGCTCTGCCGATGAGCGGGTCGTCACGGTGGGGCTGACCGAGGCGGGCACGGCGCTGCGCACCGAGGTCGCGCCTGTCCACACCACGATCGCAGCCCTCGCCGGCATGCAGGACGACGACCAGCGTCACCGCCTGATCGCCGAGCTGCAGGAGCTCACCGAGCGGCTGCAGAAGACAGGCGCCACCCCGCACCCCTGACGCGCACACCGCGCGCCGACTGACCACAACCGGAAGGAATCCACACCATGGAAGCTCTCTACACCGCCGAGGCCCTCGCCACAGGAGCCGGCCGCGACGGCCGCGTCGCCACGAGCGAAGGCAACCTCGAGCTCGACCTCGCCATCCCCAAGGAGATGGGCGGCAGCGGAGACGGCGCCAACCCCGAGCAGCTGTTCGCCGCCGGTTACGCCGCGTGCTTCCACTCCGCACTGCAGTCGGTCGCCCGCACGCAGAAGGTGAAGATCACCGACTCGTCGGTCGGTGCCCGCGTGCAGATCGGATCCAACGGCGAGGGCGGTTTCGGGCTCGCCGTGCAGCTCGAGGTCGTCATCCCCGACCTCCCCCACGACCAGGCCCAGGCACTCGCGGACGCCGCCCACAAGGTGTGCCCCTACTCCAACGCGACCCGCGGCAACATCGACGTCGAGATCACCGTCACCGACGACTGATCCACCCCGAACATCCCCCACGATCGATCCCACGAGGAGACACAATGCGCGCACTCACCCATGACACCTTCGGCGATCCCGAACAGGTTCTGACCGTCACCGAACGCCCCACCCCCGAGCCCGGCCCGGGCCAGGTGCGGCTGAAGATCGTGCTGTCGCCGATCCACAACCACGACCTCTGGACCATCCGCGGCACCTACGGCTTCAAGCCCGAGCTGCCCGCGGCATCCGGCACCGAGGCCCTCGGCATCGTCGACGCTCTCGGCGAGGGCGTCGACAGCCTGGCAGTCGGACAGCGGGTCGCCACCGGCGGCACGTTCGGCGCCTGGGCCGAGTACGTGGTCGCGAACGCCGCAGGTCTCATCCCGGTTCCCGAGTCGCTCAGCGACGAGAGCGCGGCACAGCTCGTCTCGATGCCGTTCAGCACCATCAGCCTGCTGCAGTTCGTGGGGGCCGAGAAGGGCGACTGGATCGTCCAGAACGCGGCGAACGGCGCGGTCGGACGCATGCTCGCCCAGCTCGGCGCCGCTCGTGGCGTCAATGTCATCGGCCTCGTGCGCCGCTCGGCCGGCGTCGACGAACTCCGCGAACAGGGCATCGAGAACGTCGTCTCGACCGCCGACGACGGCTGGCGCGAGCAGGTCGCCGAGATCACCGGCGGCGCGCACATCGCCTTCGGCATCGACTCCGTGGGCGGATCGTCTGCGGGAGACGTGCTGTCGCTCCTCGGCGAGGGCGGCACACTCGTCGCTTTCGGCGCCATGAACTCGCCCACGATGGAGATCTCCTCGGGAGACGTCATCTTCAAGCAGGCGACCGTCAAGGGCTTCTGGGGCAGCAAGGTCATCCAGACGATGGATGCCGCCACACGCGGCGCTCTGTTCGGCGAACTCATCCAGCGCGTCAGCGACGGCACCCTTACCCTGCCGGTCGCCGGGGTCTTCGATGCCGCAGACGCCGCGGACGCTGTGCGTGCGAGCAACACCGCCGGCCGCGTGGGCAAGGTGCTTCTGAAGTTCTGATCTCGGCGAGGCGCAGGGTGTTCCGCATTACTTGACAGCGGCAATTAATGCCGCATACGCTGACGGTGACATCGAGATCGATCGAACACACCGGAGTGCGATGACCGACACACTGCGCCTAACCTGGGACGCCCCCGCCACCCAGTGGGAGGAGGCGACTCCACTCGGCAACGGCCGCATCGGCGCCATGTCATTCGGCGGATCGGACGGTCGCTATCAGCTCAATGACTCGACTATCTGGTCGGGGACACCCGACGGCCCCGCGCGCGCACTGCAGCACGTGCGCGCGAAGGGCGCCGGCCCCGAACGTCTCGCGGCGGTTCGCGAGGCACTCAGCGCCGGTGACGTGCGCATCGCCGAGGACCTCCTCATGGCCTTCGAGGGTCCCTACTCCCAGGAGTTCCTCCCCCTCGCCGACCTGCACGTCCGCGTGCACGAAGCCGATGAGGATGCCGACCTGTCCGCTCCGTGCCGCGTCCTCGATCTCGACTCGGCGACGCTCACCGAGACACTCCGGACCCCGAACGGGGAAGTCATCCGTCGATCCTGGATCTCGGCTCCGGCACAGGTCCTGATCATCGAGCTCACCTCGACCGTCGAGTTCGCGGCGACCATCGAGCTGTCCACGCCCCTGCGCGGTCGCATCGTCGATGCGCACGATGCGCACGACGCCCTCGTCCTCGACGTCCAGGCGCCGATCGACGGCGCTCCACTGCACGAGGACTCGGTCGATCCCCTGCGCTACACCGATGACGACACCGAGTTCGATGCCTATGCGGCCGTCGCCGTGTCGCTCGACTCGGACGGCGAGGTGCGTCGAACCGGCGATCACCTCATCGTCCGCCATGCCCGCCGCCTGCTGATCGCCCTGTCCACATCGTCGCGCGCCGGGTCGTGGTGGGCCGACGCCGACGGGGACTGGCGGACCGCCTCTCGGGAGGCGATCCGGGATCGCGCACGAGCGAGAGCGGAGACCGCGGCTCAGCGCGACGTCTCCGCCCTCTTCGCCGAGCACGTCGCCGACCGGCGACGCATCACTCGGGCGCGATTCGCGATCGGCAGTCGGCGTGAGGGCGAGTGGAGCGTCGACCGCGATGTCCTTCACGGCTCCGACCCTCTGCTGCGCGCGACCGTCGCCGCCGAATTCGGGATGTACCTCCTCGCCTCCAGCTCTCGCGCGGGCAGCCCCGCCGCGAACCTGCAGGGCATCTGGAACGACCAGCTGCAGCCCGCCTGGTCGTCGAACTACACGATCAACATCAACACCGAGATGAACTACTGGGCGGCTCCGATGCTGCTCGACCCCGATGCGCTCGAGCCGCTCCTCGCGCTCGTCGAGCTGCTCGCACGCACGGGCACCGACACCGCGCGCGAGCTCTACGGGACGCGCGGGTGGGTCGCCCACCACAACAGCGACGTCTGGGGCTGGAGCCTGCCCGTGGGCGACGGCCACGGCGCCGCGAGCTGGGCGATCTGGATGATGGGCGGAGTATGGCTCACCCACAATCTGTGGGACGCGTACGAGTTCGGCGGAGACACCGAGCTGCTGCGCGCACGGATCTGGCCGGTGATGCGCGGTGCGGTGGAGTTCTGTCTCGACTGGCTCGTGCCGAGTGCCGACGGCCACCTGCACGCCTCCCCCTCGACCGCGCCCGAGAACTCCTACGTCGCCGCCGACGGCCGGCCGACTCCCCTCGGCCTGACCGCGACCTCGGACCTCAGCCTCATCGGCTCGCTGTTCGAGCGCGCACTCGTCGCGATCGATGCGCTCGGCCTCGACGATGCGCTCGAAGCCGAGGTGAGAGAGGCGCTCGCGGCTCTCGCATCCCTGCAGGTCGGCTCAGACGGGCGCCTGCTCGAATGGTCCGCGGAGGTCGAAGAGCACGAACCTCTGCATCGGCACCTCTCCCCCGTCGTCGGGCTGTTCCCGCTCGACCTGGTGACCCCCGAGCGCACCCCCGAGCTGTTCGACGCCTCCGTGCGACTGATCGACGCCCGCGGTCCCGGCGCGATGGGCTGGTCGTGGGCCTGGAAGGTGGCGCTGCGCGCCAGAGCACGGCAGGGCGAGGTCGCCGCCTCGCTGCTCGAGGAGGCACTCACCCCGTTCGACGGCGACGCCACCCGGCACGGCCCGGTCGACGGGTCGGAGTGGGGCGGCCTTCTGCCCAACCTGTTCAGCACGCATCCGCCGTTCCAGATCGACGGCAACCTCGGCTTTCCTGCCGCGATCGCCGAGATGCTCGTGCAGAGCCACGGCGGCACGGTCCGCCTGCTTCCCGCGCTCCCCCTCTCGTGGGATCACGGAGACGTCCAGGGCATGGCTGTGCGCCCCGGCCTCGTGCTCGACATCGCCTGGGTGGGCGGGCGGGTGACCTCCGGCATCCTCCGCAATCCCGGTGACCGCGACAGGCACGTCACCGTCTCGGATGGCGACCGGGTGGCGGAGATCCTGGTGCCCGCCGGCGGGCAGGTCGACCTCGCGCGTCACGGCTTCGGCTCTGTCGAGGCGGACGAGGCGGAGTCCCGTGCACGGTGAGACGCGTCTCATCGACGCGCCCACCACTCAGACCGAGCCCGAGGATTTCGACGTCTTCTGGGCGGACACGATCGAGAAGACCCGCAGCCGTCCCCTCGACCTCACCGTCACCGCGCACCCCACGCGCCTCGCGCAGATCGACGTGTTCGACGTGTCGTTCCGCGGATTCGGCGGAACACCCATCCGCGCCTGGCTGCGCGTGCCGCACGGCACCGAAGGACCACTTCCGGGGCTGGTGCAGTTCTTCGGCTACGGCAACGGCCGTGGCCACGCACTGCGCGATCTGCGATGGGCATCGGCCGGCTACGCCCACCTCGTCGTCGACGCCCGCGGGCAGGGGCACGGCGACACCGACGACGACCACGCCGACGGCGGCCCCTCGGCCGGCGGTTTCCTCACCCGCGGCATCCGCTCGCACGAGGAGTACTACTACCGCCGGGTCTATGCGGATGCCGTGCGAGCCGTCGACGCCCTCCGCACCATCGACCTCGTCGACGCCGAACGAGTCGGTGCGGTCGGGGCGAGCCAGGGCGGGGGGATCGCGCTCGCGATCGCCGGCCTCGTGCCGGACCTTGCCGCCGTGATCGTGCAGGCCCCGTTCCTCTGCGAGCTCGACCGGGCGGCGGTGCTGAGCTCCGAGCATCCGTACGCGCTGCTCACGCAGTACTTCGCCGACCGTCGCAATGACACCGCGGCCGCTCTCGAGACTCTTCGGTATTTCGACGGCATCACCCATGCGAAGCGCGCGAACGCCCCGGCGCTGCTCAGCACGGGACTCCTCGACGGCATCGCACCACCCGACACGGTGCTTCCCGCGTTCACCGCATACGGCGGCCCCAAGACCGTGGTGCTCTGGCCGTACAACGGACACGAAGCCGGCGGGGACCTCGACGAGGAGAACGCGCTGGAGTTCGCAGCCGAGCATCTCGGTGCGCGCGCGCCCGACCGCCTGGCGGCGGATTCGCTACGATAGCCGACACGACCCGAAGGACCCGATGGACCACGACACCGTAGCGCGTACCACCCTGATCCGCTCGGCGTCCGACGCGGGATCCCGGGTCTTCGAGACGATCCTGACGCGCAGCCCCATCAGCAGGATCGACATCGCCCGCCAGACCGGGCTGTCCCAGGCCGCCGTCACGAAGGCCGTCGCCCCGCTCGTCGCCGCCGGCCTCGTCGATGCACCGCCGGCCTCGCACCGCGACGGCACCCCCGGGCGGCCCGTGAGCCCGGTGTCCATCGTCCTCGACGCGATGGTCATGATCGGCGTCAAGGTCAACGTCGACGAGGTCATCGCCGTCGCCACGGACCTCGCGACCACCGTGCTGGCCAGCGAGCGCCGCGCCCTCCCCGCCGACGATCCCCGCACCGTGATCGAGACGATCTCCGAGATCGTCGATGCCCTCGAGACCCAGCTCGGGGCGAGCGCCTCGGCGATCGCCGGCATCGGCGTCGCCGTCTCGGGCGACGTCGACAGCTCCGCCGGCATCGTGCGCGAGTCGAACATCATGGGCTGGGCCGATGTGGCGCTCGGAGACCTCCTGCAGGAGCGCCTTCCCTGGCCCGTCACCGTGGAGAACGACGTCCATGCCCTGACGATCGGCGAGCACTGGTTCGGAGTCGGTCTCGGCACCGCATCCTTCGCCATCGTCACGATCGGACGCGGCATCGGCAGCGGCCTGCACCTCAACGGCGAGGTCGTCAGCGGCGCGTTCGGCGTCGCGGGTGAGATCGGCCACCTGCCGCTCGCCGACCCGTCTCTCGTCTGCCCGTGCGGCCGCCGCGGCTGCGTCGAGGCGGCCGCATCGACGGGCGCGATCGAGTCAGCCGTATCGGCCGCCCTCGGACGCCCGATCGCCATCGATGAGGCCGTGGCCCTCGCCCATGCGGGCGACCCTGACGCCGATGCCGCGTTCCGAGAAGCCGCCCGCCTCATCGGCACGGCGATCGCCACCCTCGTGAACCTCACCGGCCCTGAGGTCGTCATCATCGGCGGAGAGGGCGTCTCCGACTTCGATCTCTTCGAGAAGACGCTGCACGATGCGTTCGACGCGCACGCGTTCGGCGCTGCGGCGCGCTGCCGCATCCTGACCCGGCCCCACAGGTTCGAGGACTGGGCGCGAGGCGCATCCGCCGCCGCCATCCAGTCGCTCGTGCGCTGACCGTCGGCCACAGCTCTTCGACCGGAGGGAGCGGATGCCGTCGGCATCCGCTCCCTCCGCTGCGCATCCGCTCCTGCGACGGCCAGACGCAGAAGTGCGCGAGACGGATGATCCGTCCCGCGCACCTCATGGTCGATCAGAGTGCGTCGTATGCCGCCTGCAGCAGCTCCAGGTAGCGTGCGAGTCCGAGCCCCTCGATGTCGGCGACGTAGGCGTCCCACGCGGCGTCGTCTGCGATGTCGCGCTGTCCGGTGACGAACTCCGCCTGCGCCTGCGTGATGTAGGTGGCGATGTTCGTCTGCACCTCCGCGAGCTCGGCAGAGGTCTCGAGGTCGGGCCACAGCTTCTCGACCGGGAAGAGCACGCTCTCGTCGGGCGCGAACGGCTCGTACTCCTGCGTCGCATAGAGCAGACGTCGCTCGTAGCCGTCCGGCGTGTAGATGTCCTCAGGCACCACCTGCGCGTTGCGGAACTCGAGCGAATCCCAGTACTGCGACATCGAACGCCACGCGGCATTGGAGGTCTCGTCGTAGGTGACGGGACGGAAGGTCGGCTCGAGCTCCGGGTCGAGCGCGAGATCGCCCTCTTCAGCCGGCACCCAGGCCTCGCCCTCGGGCCCCATGGACGCGCGGATCTGCCCCTCGTCCGTGGCGAGGTAGTCGAGCAGCTTGATCGCCTCGATGCGCTCCTCCTCGGTCGACTTGTTCGTGAGGGCGAAGGTCCCCACCGGGTTCACGGGCGATCGCCAGGTGGCGAGCTGCGTACCGTCCGGTCCTGCGAGGGGTGCCACCGCGTCGTAGTTCTTGTCGCGACCGTCCGGCGAGTCCGCCGAGACGAAGACGTAGGGGTGCAGAGTGACGGCGGAGCCGAGGATCTGCGCATCCGCACTGTCGCCGAGCGCCTTCAGCGCGTCGCCGTTCTGAGTGAACGCCGCCGTGTCGAGCAGCCCCTCCTGGGCGAGCGAGGTGATGTACTCGAGCCCTGCGCGCCAGCTGTCAGAGGTGGCGTTCAGCACGACCTCGTCGCCGTCGAGCACGAGCGGCGGCGGACTGGAGGGCCCGCCGACGGGTGCATAGGTGAAGGCGTTCATCAGGTAGTTGATGATGGGCTCCGACGCCGATCCGCTCAGCGGCACCTCGTCGGCCGCGCCGTTGCCGTTCGGGTCCCCGTCCTTGAAGGCACGCAGCACCGTGCGCAGCTCCTCGGTGGTGGTCGGCTGCTCGAGTCCCAGCGCGTCGAGCCACGTCGTGTTCATCCAGAGCTTCGACGGGTAGCTGCAGTGGAAGCACTCGCTCCACTGGGTGATGGCGTAGATGTGACCGTCCGGCGCGGTGACCGACTGCTCCCAGTCGGGTTTCTCCTCGAAGCGCTTCTTGAGGTTCGGCGCGTGCTCGTCGATCAGGTCCTCCAAGGGCATGAGCACGCCCTGCTGGCCGTATTTGAGGATCTCGTTGCGCGAGAATCCGTCGACCCACGGCACGAGGAAGTAGGCGTCCGGATAGTCACCGCTGGCGAGCGAGATCTGGCGCTTCTCTCCCGCGACGCTGCCGTCGTAGGTGGTGGTCTGCCAGTCGAAGTCGATGTCGAACTTCTTCTCGACCTCCTGGGTGAAGAGGTTGTCCTTGAGCGAGCCGTTCTCGCCCTGTGGGCCGAATGCGACCAGCTGGCCGTTGTCGTCGCTCGACGGGGTGCAGGCGGCGAGCGCCAGTCCCGTCGCGACGACGGTGACCGCTGCGATCGCCCCTCGTGTGATGCGGTGTGTCATTGCCGGAATCTCCTTTGACCGGTTCAGGTGTGCGGGTGTGTGTGGTGGGTCTGAGTGGGGTCTGATCAGCCTTTGACGGCGCCGACCATGATCCCCTTGCTGAAGTGCTTCGCGACGAACGGGTAGACGATGAGCATCGGGACCGTCGCGATGATCACGGTCGAGTACTTCAGCAGGTCTGCGAGCTCCCGGCGCTCGAGCTGTGCGGCGAGATCGCCACCGCCTCCGCCGTCGTTGAGGATGAGGATGCCTCGAAGCACCAGCTGCAGCGGCTGCAGATCGGCGTCGCGCAGGTAGAGGAGGGCGTCGAAGTACGAGTTCCACTGCATGATGGCGTACATCAGCGCGATGACCGCGAGGAGAGGCTTCGCGAGCGGCAGCACGATGGTCCAGAGGATCCGCAGTTCGCTCGCGCCGTCCAGCTGCGCGGCCTCGTACACCTCGTCGGGAATCGACGTCCGGAAGTAGACCATCGCGATGATCACCTGCCAGACACCGATCGCGTTGGGGAGGAGCATCGACCATCGCGTATCGAGCAGACCGAGCGACTGCACCACGATGTACATCGGGATGACTCCGCCCGAGAACAGCATCGTGAACACGACGCCTCCGGTGAGCGTCTTGCGGCCGAAGAGGTTGGCCCGCGACAACGGGTAGGCGATGGCGACGGTGCCGGCGACGCTGATGACGGTGCCGGCCACGGTGTAGAACACCGAGTTGCCGAATCCTCGGAGAATCGCCGGGTTGTTGAGCGCCTCCGTGTAGCCGCGGAGCGTGAACTCGACGGGCCAGAACAGCACACGCCCGGATGAGACCGCCTGGGGACTCGAGAACGAGCTGGCGACGATGTTCAGCAGGGGCAGGAGCACGACGAGCAGGAAGACCGTGAGCAGCAGGTAGGCGGCGATCACGAAGACGCGATCCGCGCGGGTCTCTTTGACCTTCACGCCGGAGGTCAGGGGGTCGCGTCGGCGCCGACCGCGTCCTCTGCCGGACGAGACGACGATCTCCTCGGTGAGGAGAGGCTGTTCTCTGATCACAGTGCTCACCACAACCCGCTTCCGGTCACTCGCTTGGATATGCCGTTGACGACGAGCAGCAGCAGCAGGCTGATGACGGCGTTGAAGAGCCCGATGGTGGCTCCGAGGCTGAAGTTCGCATTGAGGATGCCCGTCTTGTAGACGTAGGTCGGGATGATCTCCGAGGTCGAGAGGTTGAGCGCGTTCTGCAACAGGAACGCCTTCTCGAATCCGATCGCCATGATGTTGCCGACACCGAGGATCAGGATGATCGTGGCGGTGGGCAGGAGCGAGGGGAGGTCGACGTACCAGATCTTCTGCAGCCGCGAGGCGCCGTCGATCTTCGCGGCCTCGTAGAGGGAGGTGTCGACCGAGGCCAGAGCCGCGAGGTAGATGACGGCCGAGTATCCGGTCGTCGTCCAGATGTCGGTCGCCACGTAGATATGGCGGAAGAAGTCGGCACTCGCCAGCAGATCGACCTGTCCGGCACCGAAGAAGCTGAGAGTGCGCCCGAGGATCCCCACTCTCGGCGACAGCAGCAGGATCGTCATCGACACGATCACGACCGTCGAGATGAAGTAGGGGGCGTAGGTCACGAGCTGCACGGTGCGTGTGAAGAACCGCAGCCTGACCTCGTTCAGCATGATCGCGAGGATGATCGGAAGAGGGAAGCTCGCGATGAGCGTGTACACGGCAAGGATGAAGGTGTTGCCGATCAGCTTCGGAAACACGGGATTGCGGAAGAGCGCCGTGAAGTTGTCGAACCCGACCCACGGGCTCCCCCACACGCCGTCGATGGGGTTGTAGTTCTTGAACGCGATCACGGCGTTGGCCATGGGCACGTATCGGAACACGATGAACCAGATGACGGGCAGTAGCAGCAGCAGGTACAGCTGCCAGTATCGGCGCAGACTGCGGGCGAACCGGGAACGTGCGTCGGTACGTCGAGGAGCCGGTGTCGAGACCTCGACCGGTGGTGCGTGCTCAGCACTGAGCTTCATGATCGCCCTCCCAGGGCAGGGTTACTTTACGACGTAATAAAATCACGTGCAGCGGAAAAAGTAAACGCCGACTTTCGCGGCGGAGATTTCTGCGGATCGCTTGCACGTCCCTCGCAAACGTGATTTATTGACGTTGTCAAGTAACTACCGGAGGGTCTTATCCCATGACTTCCCGTGCCGACACCGTCGTCGCACTCCGCGCCTCAGGCGTCGTATTCGTTCTCCAGATCTCCGCCCCCATCCCCCGTGTCCTGCACTGGGGCGCAGACCTCGGCGAGTCCACAGCGGCGACGGCATACGCGCTGGCGCTGACCGCCAGCCCCGCTCAGCTCAACAACTCCCCCGACATCCCCCGCTCGTTCTCCGCTCTGCCCACGGAGTACGAGGGCTGGTCAGGAACACCCGCACTGTCCGGACACGCGCAGGGCCGCGCGACGACGCCGCGACCACGGCTCGTTCGGCACGACGTGGTCATCCCGTCAGACGGAGTCGGCGGCCGCATCGCGCTCGAGTTCGAGGACGAGGTCTGCGGCATCCGCACCGAGCTGCGGTATCACCTCGACGCGCACGGAGTGCTCGCCGTCGACGCCTCGCTGACCAGAGCCGCAGAACTCAGCCCGCGGATCGGAGACACCGCGTATACGGTCGGCGCGTTCCTCGCCCTGCTCCCCCTTCCCGAACGCGCGACGGAGATCCTGGATTTCACGGGCAAGTGGTGTCGTGAGCGGTCTCCGCAGAGGTCGCCGTTCGGGTTCGGAACGCACCTGCGGTCCGCACACCGTGGCAAGCCCGGCCATGACTCTCCCTTCCTCTTCGCGGCCGGCACCGAGGGCTTCGGATTCGGTCACGGCGAGATCTGGGCCGTGCACCTCGCATGGAGCGGCGAGCAGCAGTACCTCGCTGAGCGCCTTCCCGAGGGCGCGGGGGCATTCAGCTCGGTCCTCGGCGCCGGCGAGGACCTGCACCCGGGCGAGATCATCCTCGAGGACGGCGAGCGCTATGACGCGCCGACCGCCCTGTTCGTCTGGTCAGACGACGGCCTCGACGCGATCAGCGATCGACTGCACCGGCGACTTCGCGCGCGGGACTCGCACCCGCGCGGCCCGCGCCCGCTGGTCCTCAACACCTGGGAGGCCGTCTACTTCGATCACGACCTCGCCCGCCTGACTGCCCTGATCGAGAGGGCTGCAGAGGTGGGTGTCGAGCGCATCGTCCTCGACGACGGTTGGTTCCGCGGTCGGCGGGAGGCGGATGCCGGCCTCGGCGACTGGTTCGTCGATGAGGACGTCTGGCCGCAGGGACTCAGCCCGCTGGTCGATGTCGTCCGCGCACACGGCATGCAGTTCGGCCTGTGGTTCGAACCCGAGATGATCAACCTCGACTCCGACCTCGCCCGGTCGCATCCTGACTGGGTCCTCGGGCCCGCCGAAGGATTCGGGCCCGAATCCCGATCACAGCACGTGCTGGACATCGCCAGGCCCGAGGCATACGAATACCTTCTCGAACGCATCGACGCGCTGGTCCGCGAGCATTCGATCGACTACCTCAAGTGGGACCACAACCGCGACCTCCTCGAGGCGGTGAGTCGCGGCACCGATGGCGATCGTCCGAGTGTGCATCGGCAGACCGAAGCGCTCTACCGGCTGCTCGACGAGCTCCGCCTGCGCCACCCGGACCTCGAGATCGAGACGTGCTCGGGTGGCGGCGGTCGGGTCGACCTCGGAATCCTCGACCGCACCGATCGCGTGTGGGCATCCGACTGCAACGATCCGGTCGAGCGGATCCAGATCGAACGGTGGACGCGCACGATCGTGCCACCCGAACTGATCGGATCTCACCTCGGGGCCGCTCGCTCGCACACCACGGCGCGGACCACCGATCTGTCGTTC
>Ga0308167_1000912_pt1 | contig 41844 bp, 45 predicted proteins | sample PhyCR1_2_FD_202138 | JGI IMG/M metagenome (GOLD analysis project Ga0308167, IMG submission 202138) | Phyllosphere microbial communities from UC Gill Tract Community Farm, Albany, California, United States - DLSLRC.R1 | ecosystem: Host-associated > Plants > Phyllosphere > Unclassified | place... | reverse complement strand
ATAACCCTGATATAAAGATAACCTCAAAGGCCACAAGAAACCCACAACCGTTTACTGGTTTTTGTCAAATATTTGAGCGTAGTCCAGTTGACAACCTGAACAGTGAAAAAGTAAAAAATTATTTCAGCATCATTTTCAACAAAAATATAAATTGGGCGACGGATTTATTGATTAATCTTCCAGAAAATACGGCCAAATTCATTGATAAAGCCGAATTGACTAAAAGTGTATGTTATTATCTTGAAAAAAATGCAGGGGTTTCAGAAAACAGAAAAGACAGTATTATTTTAAAATACGTAGACTATATTGATGCTGATATATTCAGAATTTATGAACGTGAACTGTCATTAAATAATGCACAGTTGGAAGCATGGCAGGATTATAATGAAAAAATAATCACTCAAATTGAAAAACAACAATTAACGGCTTCTTTTTCTAATCATAATAGACAACAAGTAAGTAATAAACGTTTATAATAAAAAAGGAAAGCAATGCGCTTTCCTTTTTGTTTTCACATTATTTTTTTTCTTCAAATTCAGCGTCAATCACATCGTCGTTATTATTTTGTTTACTATTGTAACTATCCGATTGTGAAGCCTGACTATTATTTTCCTGACTTAATAACTCCGTAATTTTTTGTGTTTGTTTACGTATTTTATCAATATCATTTTCTTTTACTAACTCTTCAAGCAATTTAACTTCTTTTTCAAGCGAATCGGATAGTGTTCCTGATTTCCTTGCCTGATGAATGATACTATCTGCAATATTTTTACTTTCAACTAGTTCTTTTTTCTTCTTATCGTCCTGTTCATGAGATTTTGCTTCCCTGACCATTTTTTCTATCTCTGCATCTGATAAACCAGAGTTCGCCTTTATGGTAATTTTATTTTCTTTATTAGTCGTCTTATCTTTTGCACTGACATGTATAATACCATTTGAATCGATATCAAAAGAAACTTCTATTTGTGGTGTTCCTCTCGGTGCAGCGGAGATACCTTCAAGATTAAACTCCCCTAACATTTTGTTATCTTGTGCCATGCTTCTTTCTCCCTGGAATACTCTTACAGTAACAGCAGGCTGATTGTCTTCTGCAGTTGAGAATACCTGAGAAGCTTTGGTCGGTATTGTTGTATTTTTATCTACCAACACAGTCATAATACCACCCATTGTTTCTATTCCAAGAGACAATGGCGTCACATCGAGTAACAATACGTCTGTTTTTTCACCAGAAAGGACGGCACCCTGAATTGCAGCACCTACGGCAACGGCTTCATCTGGATTTACATCTTTTCTTGGTTCTTTTCCAAAGAAAGCTTTAACACTTTCCTGAACTTTGGGCATACGTGTCATACCACCAACCAGAATAACATCGTCAATATCAGAAGCAGAAAGACCTGCATCTTTAATTGCTGTTTTGCACGGTATCATTGATTTCTCAATTAAATCCTCAACCAATGCTTCAAGTTTAGATCTTGTCAGCTTAAGAACCATATGTTTTGGACCACTACTGTCAGCTGTGATATAAGGTAAATTAATATCTGTTTGCTGAGCAGAAGACAATTCTATTTTTGCCTTTTCTGCGGCCTCTTTCAATCTTTGTAAAGCAAGCATATCTTTCCTTAAATCAATGCCCTGTTCTTTCTGGAAAGATTCAACCAGATAGTTAATGATCCTCTGGTCAAAGTCTTCACCACCGAGGAAAGTATCTCCATTCGTTGAAAGAACCTCAAATTGTTTTTCTCCTTCTTCACTGGACACTTCAATAATAGATATATCAAATGTACCGCCACCCAGATCGTATACAGCAATCTTACGCTCACCTTTCATCTCCATTTTATCTACACCAAAGGCAAGAGCTGCAGCAGTAGGTTCATTGATAATTCTTTTTACATCTAGTCCTGCAATCCTTCCTGCGTCTTTTGTGGCCTGACGTTGTGCATCATTAAAGTAAGCGGGGACGGTTATTACTGCTTCTGTAACAGTTGTTCCTAAATAATCTTCTGCTGTTTTTTTCATTTTTCTTAATATATCCGCTGAAATTTGTGGCGGAGCAATTTTTTTTCCTCTTACTTCTACCCATGCATCATTATTATTTGCCTGCACAATTTTGTAAGGAACTTTTGATAGTTCTTTTACAACTTCTTCATCATCAAAACGGCGACCAATTAGTCTTTTTACAGCAAATACAGTATTTTGTGGATTTGTTACGGCCTGTCTTTTTGCAGACGTACCTACCAGAACTTCATCTTCGGTAAAAGCTACAATTGAAGGTGTTGTTCTTTGACCTTCTGAATTTTCAATAACTTTAGCTTTTCCATTTTCCATGACAGAGACACAGGAGTTTGTTGTTCCTAAATCGATACCAATAATATTTTTCATATTTCACCTCATTTCAACAGTATATTTTTGTCCTATTAAGTAAATGGGTGGTTTACTCACAGATTCAAGTCTTTTTTTTAAAAAAATTATTTTTTTTATGAATAATATTGTAATCTGCTGAAATACAGATTAAATTGAATATATAGGGAAGCATTCCCTGTTTCCCTCAATTAAGAAAAGAGGACATTAATGAGAAGAAAAAAAACTAATTTTCATTCTAATGGTGCATTTCCTAATTTAATTAACCATACTATGGTTGTTGATCCACGTATACAATCATATTACTTAACTCCTAAACACAAAACGATAATTAATTACTTAAAAACAGGCGCTTGTTTGTTTCTTGATATTAAAGAGAAAAAAGTCCTTCTCTATGAGGCAAGCCTCCATATTTTAAAAACGCTTTCAATAAGAACGCTTTCTTTCCTTATCAAAAAAGGTCTGGTTAAAGTTGAGTTCCGTGAAGGTGAACGAGTACATTTTATCTTAAATAACTGATTAAGATAAATAATTCGTTATTCTCTTATTTATTTTTAACAGCATGTTAAGAATACCGGTATTCTCTTGCTTATATTTTTTTAATAAAATATATAGTCAATAAAAAAGGCCTCACAAAGAGACCCTTTTCTGTTATGATAACACCCATAATATTACAGAGCATTACCTTTACGATCACGAGGAATATAAACATCAGTTTTAATACGCTCGAATTCTTCTTCTGTTACAGGGAAAACATTACCTGTAGTTGCAAAGTAATCTCTTAGCACGTCAAGCGAAATACCTTCTTGCATAGTGATAAGATAGGTTGAAGAACGTTCTGGGTGTTTATCATGTTCAAAAGCCTGAACAATCGATTTTACACCATAATTAACCAGTGTTCTGATTTCTTGCTGTCTTTCTGAACCTGTACCTTGTTTAAATCTTAAATATTTAACTGCCGCCATTTTTTTATCTCCGTAAAACTGTATTTAATGTGAAAATTATTATAGCATAAACCAAAGACAAATCCAGATATATTTTAATTTATATTCTGTTTATAAGTCCATATTGAATTAGCTTTTAATGAATTTGGATACCATGTTATAGTGCCATCGGAATTGAATTTCATTTTTTCCTGTACAAAAGCATAATCAGTATGAGCATTGAGATAATCAAAGCTGAAAACCCAGCTTCTTCCTTTGAACTGGGGAGCAATAAATTCAGTTCGGTTCGGTAAATCTTTATTATAAATCGTTAATTTTTTTAATGGTAATCCCGTTCCTTTACATACAGCGAGACCATTCTGATTAGTTTCTACTGTTTGTTTTTTTAATACACCTTCGCAGACAACTACTATGTTTTTCAAAGGAGAAGAAGGCAAAATTTCATTCTCAGAATAGTAGCCGATCTGCATTTGCACACTACCTTCTGGTAAAACAGTATTTCTGATGTTTTCAGGAGGTATGATACCTTTATAAATAAAAGGAATATCTTCTGGGTATGGGTTTGTATTTAGTTCTATAAGTGAACTATCATTCTCGTCTATTTTCCAATACCCGTTAGTTGCCAGATTTGTTTTTTTATAGATCATATACCAGGAAAAACTACCATCGGGTTTTAACATTAATTGAGATTTGACGTCACCGACATTACTCAACGCATAAATGCCTTCAACACTGTTTCTCTGACCTTCATATTGATTCGTAACGACTTGTTCCTGTTGTTGTGGATCGGTTCCTTTAAAAATAAGTGCTTTTGAATATGCCGGAGCATTAGCAAAAGTTAATCCGAAAACAGATAAACATAATGACACAATGAAATTCTTCTTTAACATAATCTTTTCTCCCCTTTATCAAAAAGAACATAACATCCTTTTTTAATAACTTCATATTTTTGTTGAAATAAAAAAATCAGTATGATAAAATCAGTTCAACTCAATTACAAAAGGATATAATCATGAAAAAGACAATTGTTGCAACGATCCTCATTCTTTCTTCTTTTTCAGCATTTCAGACTATGGCAGCAGAAGACGACCAAATTACCTCGGGTTTGGTTGACAATGGCACTTTTCAGTCACGCTCTATGTTTATTCAGGCAGAATCACTACGTGTACAACGACAAATTCTGGACAACCTTAAAATACTTAATGAACAAATGGCTGAACAAAATAATCTTTTAAAATCTCAACATTCTTCTACTGTGGGACTCACACAGAATGATCAGGAAAGTATGACACAGGGATTTAATACTCTTTCAGCAGAAATGCAACAAATTATGGGGTCTATAGTTCCTATGCAAGTTCAACAAACTGCCTCAATGCAGAAAATGGCAGATAAACTTTCCAAAATAGCTCCTGAACCTACTGACTCAGAAGCCGCATTTAATAATTCAGGTTTTAGAAAATAATCATTTTTCATAATAAATATTAAAAAGGAGAAATTGATTTCTCCTTTTTTTATTAACTTTTTCGTTGCGATTATTCTGTATGATGTTAATATAATAGTACAATTTTTTAAAAGGAGTTTTTATGAATATCTTTGAAGAAAAAAAATTTCCTAAAAGAACAAATGAGCAAAATCTGGAACAATGGATTAAAGCAAATAAAAGTGAGATTTTTGCTCTAAAAAAACAAAGTCAGCTTCCATGGGCTAAAATTTCAAAAGAATTAACTGAATTTATGGATTCTCCTGAATATATCAGACCAAGCATTCTTACAGAGAAGTTAGTTTTTGAATTTTTCACAACTAGCCGTAAATTTGATAAAAAAATAAAATTTTAAATTTATACATTAAAAAGGCATCCTTGTCTTTTTAATCAATAGTAATTTTGATTATAAATCTTTTCTTATAGCTTATTGTAAGGTGAATAAATTACTTTATTTTTATTTTCAATATTAATAAACATACACTTATTATAATTATTATTTACCTTAAAATCAAAAAGATATCTCTCTTCAATAGCGGTTTTTTCGTCATTAATTCTTTCAAATGTTAAAGTCATACAATTGGGAATAACATAAGAAAAAATAAAATCAGTAGTATCATATCTGTTCTCATAAGATACATAATAATGCATAGTCGCATTAAATGCTCTTAATAGTGTATTCAACTTATAGCCCTGATATATTTCAAGAAAAACTGGATTAAAATAAAAAATGTTTGCATTCTCAATATTTAAAGAAATATCTTCAACTTCTGAAAACCCCATACATGTCCCCATAGCTGTACAATGACTCAAATACCACATTAATATAAGGTTAAAGTGGTAATAATTTTTGTCATATATAGCAGGACTCTTTATATAATAAACACCCCCATCTAATTTTAATTCTTTTCCATCGTCAGAATAAATAAAATATTCAATCATGTCGTTTAAAAAATCAAAATTATTGCTGTTTGTTACCGCAAATATATTGGATTTTACTTTTATTAATACTTCTTTATTAAAAGTAAAATCAAGGTTTTCAGAAAATAAAGAATCTATAATTTGTTCAAGTAGTTTAATCTCTGCAAATTCTTCTTTATTTTTTGTTTCTTGATTTCCACATAAATAACTATATTTTAATAAGTTTTTAAATTCTTCTTTGTTTGTTTTGACAGTTCTTAATTTTGCTTCATTCAGACAGGATATATGTACGCCACTTTGTTTTTCCATATTATCAATCTGTTTATTATCACTGTCTATAATCAAACAAGAATTACCTGATTTTATAAATTCAGTGATACCCTGATATTTGTATATGGATTTTTCTTGAATAAAATTCACAGAATGCTTTTTAAAGATTTTTTTAGAAGACCAGATATTTAAAAGGCAATTTTCTTTAAAACCTAATAAAAAACAATCTGCTTTTGGTTTCGTTTTTATTGTTGAATAAATATAAGAAGGTTCAAAACTAGTCTTATCCAAATGATAAAAAGATTTCTTTATTTTTTCTTTAAAATCATGCCAGTTATTAAAACCTTCTGTTTCAGCAATAATATTCTGTGCCTGCATAAGAGTAATACCATTTTGTTGATTTTTCAATGTTTTTGCTTTTGTTTTTAAAAGCTTTTCAAGAGGATGAACCCCAAATAGTTTTAACATATTATTTCCTTAGCTCAATTAAAATATTAAAATAATCCATTATCCTCATAGAGGTTTGCCATATTGAGCGGCACGAAGTAATGGCTTCGATAAGCTATCGTAGTTCATATAATAAAAAAAACAAGAGACCATATATCAATTTAATATAGTCTCTTCTTATCTGAGTTAAACAATGTTATTGAGGATTAAAACTATTCATTATAGGTTGACTTGGTTCTGTGTGTTTTATTTTTTTTAACTTTTTCTCTTTATATCTTTTGATTTTTTCATCAAATTCTTGTTCATTGTTTTTCACGTATAAATATAAAGCTTTAACAACATCTCCATGACAGGATTTTGGTTTACAGTAGCAAACGATATCTTTCCCTTCTAGATCTAATATATCCTTTTTTGTTATTCTTTCTTCAAGAACTTCTATCCAGATATATTGCCGATATTCTTCTATAGTAGAACCACGAGGTACATTATCCTTTAAATAAAAAGGATTTTTAAATATAGACTCTTCAAGACCAAATTTAACATTTTTTCTTCCTATATAAACGGCATTTTCTGGTATAATGCAGCCCAAATGATAAAAATTTAATACATTCATGTTTTCTCCTTATGAGGTAATAATTATACATCATAAAGTCAAAAAATTAAATTATTTATAAACTTTTTGTAAACGTTCGGGTAATAACATCCCTTTGCTGCTCAGGAGTTAATGAATTAAATCTCACCGCATAGCCGGATACTCTGATTGTTAATTGGGGATACTTATCAGGATTATTGATGGCATCTTCCAGAGTTTGTTTGGTCAGTACGTTTACATTAAGGTGTTGTCCTCCTTCTATTTTTACTTTGGGTTCAACTTCAATGTTTATCTTTTCAAAAACAATATGACCTAATGTGAATAATGGTATTATTTTATTTTCCTGTATCTTGCTTGATGCAACACAACGAGCCATTTTAGTTTCTTCATCAATTAACCATATAGAAGGCACTAAATCTTTATTATCAGCATCTACTATTTTTATTCCATTAATCATAATTAACCTCGCATTATCTATATAATATTAAAGAAATAATACTCTATTTTTTTTAAAGATTAAGTCTTATATAATAAAAGATTGATTATCATCAACTAAATGCGTTTTATTTTTTGTGTTTTTTCGTTAAAAGTAGGAATTACGGACTTTAGCAATTCTTTTTCATAGGTTAAAAGATAATTTTTTATTTGTTCATTTTGAATAACGTCTAAAATATGAGTTCCAGAAAGGTTGGCATTATTCCAGTTAATACTTTTTGTTAATAATACATTTATGACTTTTTTTATTTTAGGCGTAAAGCGACTTTCTCCTTTTACCATACAATAAAGCACACTTTCATTATTATTATTCATTAATGTAGCATCGGCTCCGTATGCTATCATTTTTAATAAAATATCATACTGTCGCCTTGAAGCCACATCGTGTATTAAATATTGTCGTTGATAGCGAGACTTAATGTTCAGTTGCTCAGGAGTGCAGTATTCTATTATTTTAGATAAGCCTTTGGGGTAATTAGTGCTAAAATAATCTAAAAGAGTGTGATAGCCGTTTTCATTGATAGGTATCATTTTTATTCCACTTTCTATCATAGGAATGACATATTTAGAATGATATTTAATGGCGACAATAAAAAGATCTTTCCCTTCATTATTTAAATGATTTTCAATCGGATAATTGAGTAAAATTTCTACCATATTGCTTTTTTTATAATGAAGAGCATTTGAAAGAGGTGAATAGCCATTATTATCTAAAATATTAGGATTTGCCCCAGCCTTTAATAACTTATGCATATTTTCACAATGTGGATTTGCAACTGCCGTATGCAATAATGATCGTTTCCTTTTATTTATATGATTAACGTCAGCATTATATCGTATAAGAATATCTATAATAGGATCATTATCATTATCAGACTGATTTAATGCATATTGCAGAAGGCTATTTTCTGAATTATCAATAATAAAACCTTTATAAAGTAATGATAACAGTAAGCGTGGTTTTTTTATTATAATACAAGCGTCAGCAAGACTACATCCTGTTTGATTTTTTGAATTTAACAACTCTCTTCCTTTTAATGTATCTAAAATACTTCTGAATTTTGAAGATTCAGTTTTTTTTGCTATATAATGAAAAGCAAAATCCAAAATTTCTTGATCAGATAAGTTTTTATTCATTATATTCTTGCCTTATTTTTTGAAGAATTTTCGGAGACAATTGTCTGATTTAATTCTTCTTTTTGTTCTTTTACTTTTATAAGATAAAGAGGAAAATCAGCAGGCATTTCTGTATACTTAAACCATTCTATTGGCTGTCTGAATGAACTTTTATCATAAGGATTTGCACCATATGATAACAATGTCTCAAAAACCTCATTAAAAACAGATAAATCATCTACTCTTCTTGCTTCTCTGGAAACAACATTTAAGAAGGTTCCATCAAAACACGCACCGTCTATATCCATATTCGGAAAGCGGTTCATTATTTTTTTTATTTCTTTATTTATATAGCTGAGATTTCTTTTTTCTTCCTCTGTATCCCATTGACCACGGCCACCATTCCAGTTCGAAGCAACATCTTCTGCCCATGCCATGAAAATACGTTCAAGACCGGCCCATATAGTAAATCCGCTGTCTGTTTTAATATGAGGATCTGCACCTTTGTCTACCAGAGAAATAATATCTTCCCAAAAATAATGAGAATCAATAGCATATGCCAGTTGTTCATTTAAATGAGATGGAGACATTTTTTCTTCTTCTTTTTTTATTTTTAACCGCTGCCTTAATCTATATTTGCTTTCTTTTTGCATTTATTTATTTCCTTTTTCAATTTAAGATATTATAAACTTTTACCTGCATGAATACAACAAAAGACACGTAAACCTTTTTTTGAAAAACTGCATTTATTTATTTTTCAAAAAAAATGCAAAGCACTATTATTCACATATCTATTTTCTACAATGTATCTTAAAGGATACATTGTAAATATTAAAATAATTACTTTTTATTTCTGAGATAAAGAAAATAAAGTATTAATGCAAAACTATATAAGAGGATAAAATATGAGTAAAATAATAGATGTTGCCGTTGTTGGTGATTTTGATTTAGAACTAACCTACGAAGATGGAATAGTTTTTACTGTTAATCTTTTTAATTACAATAATACTCCATGCTTTAAAGATTCACAATTATTTTTAAAATTTGGATTGCTTCAAAATGGTGATTTACAATGGATTTCAGAGGTTACTGTTTCCTCATATTCACTAAGAAAAATAGGTCAAAAAATTAAAACTATTGCAAAATCAGAAAATCAAAGATTTATTGATTTAATTTCTAGCGCATTTCATTATGCCATTATAGAAAACAGACCTGAAATTATTCAAGCATTGATAAAGTCTGTGGTAAATAAGTATGGAATGTCTAATATCGCTAATAATTCAGATTTAAAAAGCAGAAGCAGCATATATAAGTCTTTAAATGAAAAAACTAATGTTAATCTATCTACTATTATTAATTTAGCACACACTATAATTAAACTTGAAAAAATACAAAATAATAAATCCTAATATGCAATTCAATTTTTTTGTTTTTTTAATTAAAATTTGCATTTATCTTGGAATTTTCTTTTTTTGATGATAATAATATTTATATAATAATAAAAAGGTAAAATGCATGGCTAATCCCGGATATCTCTATATTTTATCAAATCCCAGCTATACTGGTCAGGTTAAAATAGGAAAAACAGAAAGACACCCTAACGACAGAAGAAAAGAATTATCAGCCGCTACTGGCGTTCCTACTCCTTTTGAAGTTAGGCATTGGGCATATTTTAATGACTGTGATTTAGCAGAAACAAAAATACACGAAGTGTTGGCTAAACATGGTAAAAGAATTTCTGGCAAAAAGGAATTTTTTCGACTTTCCGTAGAAGACGCCTCAGAAATCATGGGTAAACTGGAAAAACTCCTCAACAAAGATGATGCTAATCGTGAAGAAAATATTAAAGAATCACTTAAGTCAGGTTTTAAATGGTTGAATGGTGATGAAGGAACACTGAAAGATGAAAACCATGCACTTGAATATTTTGAGCAGGCTTCTGCTATGGGAGATATGACTGGGGCATACATGTCAGGAATTGTTTCTGAAAAAATAAGCTCAAGTCAAAAAAGAAAAAGTGATAAAAAAGAATTTAAACAAAGAGCACTAAATCATTATCAATTGGCAATAAACAAAGGACACATTAAGGCTCTTGCTAAAGCTTCATGGATTTTTCGTACTTTTGAACAGCATAATGAAGCTAATCAACTGTGGAATGATTTTTTAACTAAGTTGTCTGAAGAAGACTCTCTTGATAAGGAAAGCACAAGATGGGTTCTTCGCTGGCTTGATAATAAGGGAGAATACACGAATATACTTCCTGAAAAAGAACATCCATTATGGAAAAAGCATAAACAGGCTTTGCTTTCTGCATGTAATCCAAAAACTACCCCAAAAGGGAAAGCCGAAAAATTATTAAAAAGCAAAGGATTCCCCTTCAGATTTATACCTTTCGAACTAATTTTAGTTGGATTACCCTTCTTTATAGGTGTTCCTTATCCCTATTATATTATTACAGCAGGAGTTGTATTATTCTTATTCAGATTAATTTATCTGTTCATTCCTGCTAAGAAATCTAAACCCGTTAATCGGGTAGCTCAGAAAAAAACAACAAAAAGAAGGAAAAAAGCCTAATGAAAAAAATTTATACACTAAATGGCGTACCGGGATTTAAAAATGGCAGATTGCAGGTTCATGTATCTAAAATATGGTTTACAACTTGTGATTTATATCTGGATGACAAAAAAATTGAAAAACATGATGGCCGTTATCATTTAGTGAATGAGTCAAATGAAAAAATCGTTCTTAAATTAAAAAGAATAGGATTCGACTTAGTTCCCCAGGTCTCAATTAATGAGGGACGTGCAGAACCTATGTTGTCGCCTGCATTCAATATTTTTGATAATTTGTGGATTGCTTTGCCATTTTGGGCTCTCTCTTTATCTTTTACTATTGGGGCTTTGTTAGTCGTGTTTATTTGTTTTTATATCAATAATCTGCTGATGCGAAAATACATACTTACTAACATGCGTTATTTTTGGACTTTTATCCCTACTCTGTTAAGTTTTGCACTGTTACTGAAAATAAGTGAAATGATTCACCAGCTGAATTAAAATAATCTCCATAAGGAGATTATTTTATAAAACTGAATAAATTATTTTTAAGAATATATAGCCCTAATGCATAACCATATTCATAGCCTTTTTGAGCCTGCCAGTAAAGATATACATTGCCATCTTGCCATTCTGATAAACATTGATAATACTTATTTTCTTTTGACTTTCTTACATATAAACCATGCAAATCTATAACTGTATAATTTTTCAAAAGACAGGCCGTCTGAATACGCTCAAAAGGGTTTACTGATTTACTTGATAGTCTTTGCATGCATACGTCAGACATTCTTTTATCCTGACCTGGATAATAATAATCACACACTTCCATATACTTCCTGAAATGATCGGCAAAGCCAATATTATCCTTTACCCTATATAAAGGCATTATACAATCGTCAAATGCCTTACTGTTAAAGTAGGGGAGCTTTTTACAACTATCAAGCCATGGCGATGGGATGTCTAAATTTGGATAAAACCATTCATAGAAACTTGTAATTTCTTCGGGGAAATCAGATTCTGAAAACGCATACAAATATAAAGTTTGAGATTGTTCTATGCTTTTCCCATTTTGTAGTAAAGCAGTGAGAAAACCTTTTTTCTCAGAAAGACTTCTCACTGAATTATAAAGGCAACGATTCTGTATATATTTTTTCGGTAAATAGTTTTTATTTTTATCTTCAAACATAAAGCATTCATTAAATTTATTATTATTTAATTGTGTATTTATTTCTGATACTGTATTTTCAATAGAAAAATTTTTTATATATTCTATTGTATTTAGATTAACCTTAGAAATTTCTGAATTTGTTAAATAACTGGCAGATACATTTTGTATAAACAAAAAACTTAACAATAAAACAATAATTCTTATCATATATTTTTCTCTTACTCACAATGTAAGTAAATTAACTTTTGAAGATAGCAGGCATAATAAACCATAAAAGCTATTTTTTCAATATAATTTCCTTCTAATAAAAAAATCTTCCGAAAGAAAGATTTTTTTATTATTCACCTGTTTTATTCCATTGTGATTTTGGGGTGTATTCGTATATCCTGAATTAAAAATGGGCCTTTTATAGAATCAAGTGCTATATCAGACTGGAATTGTAATCTTGAAAAAACACCCTGTGAGGCGATAAGATCAACGGAAATAAATCCGTTTTCTGCCATAACCAGACAGGTTGCTAATACCATTTCATAGGGTTTTAATTCGAATTTAGGATATACTTTTTTTTCACCGAATAAATACATTAATCTGGACTCAAAAACAGTTAATCCCAGCATTTTTTCCTTACTTCCAAAAATTCTTTGTGTTCTGTTCATTTTTTTCAATTGTTTTTTTAAAGTTTGTCTGTAATTTACCGGCAACAAGACGCTTATTCTGTATATTAGTAAATCTTCAAGATCGGTTAGCATAAATAAACCAAAATAATTTAGGGTTTTTTGTTTAAATCCTTGTGGCATAAACGTTGTATTTCTTCTGTCTCCTAAAAATCCCTCATCTAATCTTGCCATTAATAAATCTGAAGATTTTTTACCAAACCAGGGTACAATTGCAAGAGTCCATAAAAGAGGCACCATAAATCTTAGTATAGGAAAATACTTTTCATAAAATTCATTACTAAAAATCATATGCATTAATTTGGTTGGTAAATCAATTACAAAATTTATCCAGAATGCACTCATTCTTATAAAATAAGGAACTGTTGCAGGAGGTTGACTAACCAGATACGCCGTACCGATATAAGTTATAGTGATTATAACGAAAATACTGATAACTTTTGTTATTTTCATAAAATTCCTTGAAGTAAAATAATTTTTAAAATAAAGCCATTTTTCAGAGAGTTGAAAAAAATAAACCATATCGCTATATGGTTTACTTAATTTAACACTTAGAAATAATTTTTCAACATTGGATTTATAGTTTTATTTGTTTTATTTTCAAGTATTATTTTTTCTGCTATAGAACCATACTTTCGATCTTCTTTTATAATGGCACCTTTATTAATTAAATCCTGAGCTACCTGGGTATAAAGTTCAATTCTTCCTGATGGAAGATTATCTATTGACACAAGAATTTCATCAAGCAATGTAAAATTATTTCCTGCCGTGACACTGTTAACGTTTTTATCTGATAATCCATTCATCATTGTATTTACTATTTCTCTATTACTCGTATCTAAGGCTTTTATCAGCATCGATTGCTGTGAACCATCTTGATCAAATAACCATGGCAAATTTGAATCATTAAATGGGCAAACTTTTAAAAATTGAGACAACATGGTATTATTTTCGTTTTCAATGGCATACATTATCCATTTATTATTTTTGTCATCACAAAAATCCTTCAGTTTTAAAGGAGTCTTTTCTAATGCATTTAGAGAAGCTGTAATTAAATAATGTCCCGCAGCAGTTTCACGTGCGCTATAATCGATAAAAGAAAGGGGCTTTTCATAAAGAGGATCAAATCCCGAATTTATCAACATCGACAACATTCTTATAATGATACCATTATTATTATTTAAATCTACAGCATTGCCATTACCTTCTTTATTTAATACTCCATGAGTAAATAAATAGGCAAATGGACTTATTTTTTGTTTTTCAATACACAATATAGCTTTAACGTCAGCTCCATTATTAATTGCTGCCTGAAGAGATTTAATATTTCTGCTTCTTATAGAATTATACAGGTCAACTGTTGCACTCTTTTTTTCAGGAGAGCTGACTTTTATATATACTTCATTATCTTGAAAATTTTCTTCTATTTTATTATACATACATTACACTCCGTTTTTCTATACCTACTATTATAACGTTAAATTTTAATTTTGTCTTTTATAATTTTTTATTTTTGCTTGAAAAATATATATGAAATTATATCATTATTAATAATTATAATCATAAACAGGGAGTTCCTTATGTACGATTCTGACAATACACATTATAAACTCTGGCAGCTTTTCTTGGTTATGGGATCTGTACTTTGCGCTGCCTTTTATTTTTTTTATAAATCTTCTCTCCTGAATGCTGCTTACTGGGTTGCTGAAATTATTTTTGTATTTTTTATAAATCAGTATATAAAAAAGAACTCACGTTGGTTTTACTTTTTTTATCCCTTGCTTTTCGCAGTAAACATGTATCTTATCAGGATAACAATATCGCCTTATATAACATGGTCAGTTGATATCTTTGTAAATCAGTCTGACTCCTTCTTTTTTGGGAGAACACCTAGTATCTTATTAAATAGTTATTCTAAGCCTCAATATACTGAATATTTAAGTATGGCATATCTTTTTTCTCATATTTTTCTGTATGCAACTTGTTTTTATTATCTATATGATACTTCTATATTTAAAGTAAAACGTTTTTTTAATGGTTTAATTAGTCTTTTTTCTATAGGATTTATGATTTCTCTTGTATTGCCCGTCAATGCCCCAGGCATTTTTTTAAAAAACGCATACGAAACTGCTTTATTTGGCGGACAGTTTGCAGTACTTAATGACTTTATTGTCAAAAACTATTCAAGTCATTTAGAAGCCTTGCCATGTTTTAGTGTTGCAATTACTTTTTTTATTTGGTTATCTTTAACTCGGGACGCCAGACTGTTCAGTATAATATTAATTCCATTTGTTATCCTTGTAATGATCGCATCCATTTATTTACGCTACCATTATTTATCTGATGTCATAATGGGATTAGTAATGGCTATTTTATGCTTCTTCTTTATTAGTGGAGGATATAGAAAACATAAAATTCCAACAAGACAAGATGATAATTTTTGATAATTTTGATTTTTTTTAAAATTGTGATAGTATATTTTGCAAACAAATCTACATCACTTTTTTTGCAAAGAAAATTTAAATAAAAGGTGATATAATTAGCATAATAGAACAGCTAACTTTAATAATGGAGTTAATCGAGGTGACATATGATTAAGCAACGAACTTTAAAACAATCCGTCAAAGCAACTGGAGTTGGTTTGCACACAGGTAAAAAAGTAGAGCTTATATTAAGACCTATGCCAGCAAACACAGGTATAGTATACCGTAGAACAGACATTAACCCTGTTGTTGATTTTCATGCCAATGCTGACTCAGTAAAAGATACCATGTTGTGTACTGCGCTGGTAAATAAGGATGGTGTCCGTATCTCAACTGTTGAGCATATTAATGCGGCCTTAGCTTCTATGGGGATAGATAATGTCATGGTTGAAGTTAATGCACCTGAAATACCCATTATGGACGGTAGTGCAGCTTCTTTCCTTCATTTGATAATGGAAGCAGGCATAGATTATTTAAATGCACCTAAAAAGTTTTTACGTGTTAAAGAAGTTGTTCGTGTAGAAGAAGGTGATAAGTGGGCTGAAATAAGACCGTCAAATAAGTTCAGTATTGATTTTACTATTGATTTTAATCATCCTGCAATTGATAGCACAACAAGTCGTTATAAGCTTGATTTTTCGGCTGACAACTTTTTGAGAGATATTAGCCGAGCAAGAACATTTGGATTTATGAAGGATATAGAATATTTACAATCACAGGGATTATGCTTAGGCGGCTCTTTTAATTGTGCTATTGTGCTTGATAATTATAATGTATTAAATCCAGAAGGTCTAAGATATCCTGATGAATTTGTCAGACATAAAATTTTAGACGCAGTGGGAGACTTGTTTATGTGTGGTCATAACATGTTAGGTGAAGTTGTCGCCTATAAATCAGGTCATGGATTAAATAATAAATTATTACGTGCTGTTTTAGCTAATCAGCATGCTTATGAGCTTATTACGATAGATAACAATCGTACATATGAAGAAGATCTGTTAATCCACTCACCCGTGTATGCTAAATAGTTTTCATTATCATTGATTTTTTTTAAGAAGGAACTTTGTTTCCTTCTTTTTTTATTTCTTGTATAATATTAAAATGATATTTTAATAAAATTGGAAACAATAATATGCAAAATCAATTAATAAAAATAAAAAATAATTCACTCATAGACGAAGAATCATTTAACTCTTATTTCGATTCTATGGTCAGGCTTACATTTTCTGAAGAAAACTGTAAAAATTATTTGCAACTAAAAAATTATTATCATAATTCTGAATACTCCTCTGATTTCTCAAATAAAATACGTAAAAATATTTTGAATTTTATTGAACATATCAATAATTATTCAAATCAGGATAATGCTTATCTATGGCAAGAATTTTTCATTAAAAATGAAAATATATCACCTGTTGAATTTGTGAAATATGGACTCGAAAATATTCCTCTTGTGGCTTTTTTTATGGAAACAGAGAACCCAGTATTTAATCGTATTTATCAACACCTCCGATTTCATAAAGAATGGAATACCGATATTGTTATTGGGAGTGAATATGTCATGGCCAAACTTGTAGAATTCAACAACAAAGATTTGATAGAATGCATTAAAAAAACAGGGTTTCAAATTACTGATAATGGCCCAGTAGTTTACTGGGGAAGAGGAGAGAAAGAAACCTTAAAATTTATTTTTGATATTAAACTCTTAGATCCTAATAGAGAAGATTCAAAAATCGTTACCCAAAAACTGTTTATAAATATGTTAAGAAAATCTCCAACTTGCAAAGAAATTCAGGATTCGATGGATTTTTTTGAAAATATGGGCGTAAAACCAGATATACAGACCTTAAATTTTTTATCCAAAATCTTTAATAAAGAATACAGTAAATCAAAAGACAAAAAAAATGTATTTCAGAAAAGCTATTTTTTTGATTATTTCAACAAAGATAATAATCATTTAATTTATGATTCAGCCGTTGCAGTAAACTTGATGATAACTGATTTGCTGGACAGCGACGAAGAGGAGGCAGATAATGAAGAAACTATCAAATTTATCATTTCTTTTTTAAAAGATAAGGGCATATATCCTGACTGGTCTGATTTTAGCGAATTTTATTCAATAAATGGTGAGTATTATTTCTCTGACGGAAAGGAACTACAATTTTTAAAAACAATACTCATACATAACTCAAAAGAATACCTCTCTCAAAAAATTAATACAGAGCAGATTATTAATAATAATAAAGTCAGATTGTAAGTCAAACAGCTTTTAACGTTTCAAGATCAAGAATAGTAAGATAACCATTCTCATAACCTGAACCTGTGTCTATCAGATAAAAATTACCATGCTGAGTCATAACATCCTGTTTCATATGTCCAATAATTATAGCTCTCACATCTGAAATTATTTGATCCTGAATATGTAAACGTTGCCTTGACCATATACATTTTCTTTCTATATCAACAGACTGAGAAGAATTTAGTAATTTATTAAGAAAAGACCATGTTTCAACTGGACAATCTGCATGAATTAATCCAACGGGACCAAAATTGGTTTCAATGGTTATTGCAGTAGGTAAACTTTTATAGTATTTTGCAACTTTTTTTTGTTCTTTTTTTGTTAAATCGAAATACCATTCTCCACCATTCCTGTAATAAATAACAGCCGCTTCTGTAAATATACTTTTATTTACAGAAATTAACAGTTCCTCATGATTCCCTCGTATCGGATAAAACCATTTTTTATTCATCCATTCGAAAACGTCTTTTGAATGTTGACCTCTATCTGTTAAATCACCTAAACTATAAAGTCTGTCAGTATTTTCATTAAATCCTATCAATTCCAGTTTTTTTTCTAACTGTTTAAATTCACCATGAATATCACCAACAACATAATCTTTACCTTTTGTATTTAAAGAATATTTTTTTGTAATCTTTCTTCCGCCAAACATACATATATTCCTGTTCCATTGTATCTCTCTATACAGTAAAACATATTTATCCATTTAACAAGTTCATCCAAATTTTATAGTGATTTTCTCAATTGCTATACATAAATTTACTTTTTTGTTTAAGAAATATTTAAATTTTCTTTGTGTTTGCCTTTTGTTTAATGTATAGTGTTCACGAATTAAATTACTCAAAAAAGGAAATAAAAACATGCAGGTAAAAAGTGTATTAGGGGACTTTAAATGGTCTATCTTTTTTACAATTATTGGTTTCTTGACAGCAGGATGGTGGGGATATAACCACGGGATCAGTGTGGGACAGGCTCTTTATATCGTTTTTATTTTAAGTGTTATTGAAATTTCACTTTCATTTGACAACGCAGTAGTCAATGCAACTAAGCTTCAGGAGATGTCAGTTTTCTGGCAAAAACTCTTCCTTTATTTCGGTATTTGGGTTGCTGTTTTTGGTATGCGCTTTTATTTCCCCATTGAAATAGTTGCAATCACAACCGGGAAAGGATTTATGGAAATTTTGAATCTTTCTCTGAATGATCCAAAAGAGTACAGTCGTCTTTTAACTTCCCATCATGCTGAAATTGCGTTTTTTGGTGGTGCTTTTCTGTTCATGGTTTTCTTTGAATTCCTTTTTTCAGGAAAAGATCATTACTGGTTAGGTAAGATTGAAGAAAAATTTGGACTTCTTGAAGAAGAGAAAAAGTTTCCTCTGTTTGTTACCAGCTTGGTTGTTATTGGCTTTGCATTTTTAATGCCTGAAGAAAAACGCTACTTATGTGTTTTTGCAGGATTCTTAGGCGTTATTCTTCATGTTGCCGTAAGTATATTGGGTGATGTTTTTGAGCGTCGTGAAAATGGGCATGCAAGCTCTGCTGGTAAAGTGTTGAAAACGGGTGTCGCAGGTTTTTCTGCCTTCCTGTATCTTGAAGTATTAGATGCTTCATTCTCTTTTGATGGAGTTATGGGTGCCTTTGTTATCACAAACGATGTTGTATTAATTATGATTGGTTTAGCTATCGGTGCATTCTGGGTTCGTTCTGCAACGATGGTTATTGTTAAAACAAATGCTCTTACTGTATTTAAATACCTCGAACATGGTGCACATTATGCAATTGGTGCCTTAGCATTAATTATGTTTGTAAGTACGCTTTATCATGTGCCGGAGTGGATTCCTGGTGGTGTAGGAGTTGCATTTATTGCTCTGAGTATTTATAGTTCTGTCAGGGAAAAGAAAAAAGAAAAGATTTAAAATAAATATAAAATTATAAGGTCTGCTGCGGCAGGCCTTTTTTTTTGAAAAAAAACTTATAAAGGGGTGGAAAAATTTTAAATATTTTGTATTCTTATATATAACGTTAAAATTGCAACGATAGCATAACATTAAAAAGGAGAGCGAAAAGGTTTTAAAAACGCTTAAATGGGTTTTTAAATGGCTATCCCGTCATAACATTACATTATGATTTCGCGAATATACTATGACTACAAATAATAATCAAAATAAACCAAACTCAGGTGTCCTTTTTCAAAATAAAGATAAAAAATCACCAAATCAACCCGACTTTACCGGCAAATATTATGACAAAGATAATAAAGAATGGCGTGTTGCGGGTTGGGAAAGAGAAAAGAATGGTAATAAGTTTATTTCTCTTGCATTTAGTGATCCAGAAGAGTTTGCCAAAGGTCAGTCTAAACCTCAGAATAGTGCCCAACCTTCTTCAACTTCTTCACAACAACAAAACAATGAAAATCATAATTCAGGTTCGCCAGATACTGATTTTGGTAGTTTATTTGACGATATGGAAAATTAATCAAAAAAAACATTTGACTCAGAACCACAAAATCAGGTATTATACTCCTGAATTTTAAAGTGAACAGCTAAGGAGATTATATGATTAGTTTATCTAAAGGTGGTAACATTTCTCTGTCCAAAGAATCCCCGAACTCTACCAAATTTTTAATTGGTGCAGGTTGGGATCGTAAGCGTGGTGACAGTGGAGCTGATTTTGATGTTGATATCATGGCTATTTCTGTAGGAGCAGATGGCAAAGCACGAGGAGACCATGATTTCTTCTATTACGGCAATGGTCCTCGTGATGCTAATGGTCATTTAATTAAAGGTCAGCCTTTTACTAATGCTGCAAAATACTTGTTCCATAAAGGTGATAACCGCGATGGTGAAGGTGATGGCGATGACGAACAGCTGATTCTTGATACCTCAGCAGTCCCTGCTGATATCAGCAAAGTCATTGTTTTACTAACTATCTTCGACGCAGAAACTCGCCGTCAGCAGTTCGGTAGCATTGAGAATGCTTATGTGCGTGTTGTTGACGCAGAAACGCCAGAAGATGAAAGCAAAACCATTCGTTATGATATGACAGAAGATTTCGGTATGGCAACAGTTGTTACAGTTGTAGAGTTTTACCGTCATAACACAGAATGGAAACTTCGTGCAAAAGGCGAAGGATACAGCAATGGTATTGAAGATGCATTGCGTTCTTATGGATTTAACGTTGGTTAATTCTCAAACAGCAATAAAAAAGATCACTTCGGTGGTCTTTTTTTTATGAAAAGGATGATATATTCTTTTACAATATACAAACTATAAAAGGTAATAAATTAATGGCAAATTTTAATTTTACAAATGGGCAGGATCCTTTTTTGCATGTAAGTCTGGAAAAAGGAGAGATTATTTATTCCGAATCTAACTCTATGGTTATGATGGAAGCCACTCTCGATTTAGAAGGTAAGATGAATGGCGGATTTTTTCAGTCGGCAATGAGAAAGTTTGCAAATGATAATTCTTTCTTTCGTCAAAAAATAACAGCCACACGAGGTGGAGGAGACATTTTACTCTCTCAGCGATTACCAGGTGCTATTATGATTTTAAACGTATCAGCTAATGCTAATTACTATTTAAATGATGGAGCATTCCTCGCTTGTGAACAAAATGTTGATACCAGAGCCAAAACACAATCTATTGGCAAAGCTCTTTTTGGCTCTACTGGAGGATTTGTCATAACAGAGGCAACAGGACAAGGAAAGCTGGCTGTGGGCGGTTTTGGAGACATTTTTGAAATAGAAGTTGTTGCTGGAAAAGATATTATAATAGACAATAATCATGTTGTAGCATGGGATAAAAATTTAAATTACAATGTAAGCATTTCTACCAGTAAAGGGAAAGGCTTTTTTGGGAATCTTTTAAATAGTCAGTTGAGTGGTGAAGCTTTGGTTACTCGCTTTTCAGGAAATGGAAAAGTTTATATTTGTTCCAGAAATAAAATGGATTTTGCAGCATGGGTTTCTTCATTAATTATGACGAAACCAGAAAATTAAACTTGCTTTTATTTAGTCTTTTATAGTATAATCATTGCACATTTTAACAAAGGAGCAAAAAAACATGAGTATTTCTTTGAATAAATCACAAACTATTTCTCTGGCAAAAAGCAGTTCAACAGGCAGTGGGTTGACTAAGGTTTTTATGGGTCTTGGCTGGGATCCGGTTAAATCAAAAGGTCTTTTGGGTTTGCTTGGCAGTGGTGGTAGTGCGATTGATCTTGATGCGTCAGTTATTGCTTTTGACGAAAATAAGCGTGAACTTTCTACCGTTTATTTTGGTAAGCTGCAGGAATTCGGTGGTTCTATCAAACATGGTGGTGATAACCTGACCGGTGATGGCGATGGTGATGACGAACGTATTTATCTTGATCTCAAATCATTGCCTCAGCATGTTAAAACGCTGGTATTTACCGTAAACTCGTTCCGTGGTCAAACATTCGATAAAGTGGCTAATGCAAGCTGCCGTCTTGTTGACGAAGTAACTGGTACAGAGATTGCAACAATTGCTCTCTCTTCACAAGGTGGACATACCGGCATTATTATGGCCAAACTGACTCGTAATGGCAATGAGTGGGACATGACTTCTCTGTCTCAGCCAGGACGTGGAAGAACATTGAATGAAATGAAATCTGAAATTGTTAGCCTTATCTGATAAAACAAGGAGCAGTTCGCTGCTCCTATTTTTTTAATGCTTTTGTCTTTTCTTTTGTTTTTCTTAATTTTGCCTCAAGCATAATTCGCTGATTTTTTCTGGATTCAATACTTTGTAATCGTTCTTTTTCAAGTAATTCATTGATATCTATTCGACTATTAAAATCAAAATCAGTACTATAATTATTTTTCCAGCGCTGGAAGTGTTCGTTTTCATCAGAAACTGACATAGAAAAGCGGTATTCAATATTAGTATTTTTCCGGTTTGCGGAAGAAGTTCCATGCGCGGCTGTTGCATTTAGGATGAGTAATTCTTTTTTCATTTCTTCGGAAGTTAGTTTAAAACAATAAGCTTTAAAGTCTTCTGTTCTTATGTCAAAAAGAACACAGTAATAGTCAGAACCTTGCCATGGACGAATCTGAACAACATGAAACTGGGAATGACCTCGCGTCAATATCGATGTTTTACATTCATATGCTTTTCCAGATATATCAACAAAATCACCCGCATTATCTTTAGCTTTAACTTTAAGACCTTCTAACTGAGCTATTAATCTATTTTGAATGCGTATTCCATAAGTTTGAGGGTTCATAAACGTCATGCCTAGAATGAAGTCTTCCCAGTCTTTATCAAATCCCCATTTTGTATCATTACTGATAGTATCGGTAATATTACGCAACCCTGATGACATACTTCTTAGGGCATCTTTATCATCCAAAAAATTCAACATGCTCATATCAATTTATCGATCCTTTCTTTTGCTTTAATGATAAAACTATCAAGACAATCAATACCAATAAACTTCCGATTATTTTTTATTGCTGCCACACCTGTTGTTCCAGAACCCATACAGCAGTCAAGAATTAAATCGCCTTCATTGCTGTATGTTTTTATCAATCTCTCCATTAATTCTACTGGCTTTTGAGTGGTATGTCCATCCTTTATCCGAGGATTACTTACTTTCATTATAGAATTTGCATGCCTGAAACCATCATTATCTTTTTCGCTGGCCTTTTGAGAATTATATCCGTTTTCGCCATACTTTCCACTGCGTTTAATTTTATAAGGTTTACCAAGTGTTTTTTGCTCATTGTAGGTTGGTTTACTTTTGTAAAAAACTAAAATACTTTCATGAATTCTAAGCGGCTGATGTCCTACATTTAATTGACCAGAAGCAATGGTCTTTTCCCATACAATATCATATTTATAATGCCTGAGATTGGTTAATCTCAATAAAGAAGCAAACGGCTCTGTAGCAGTTAATACAATTGCCGCATTATCTTTTGCTTTTTCATGAAAAAGATCCCACATTTCATAAACAGGAATAACCTTATCCCATTTATTATTTGTACTACCGTAAGGCAAATCAACGCAAATTAAATCTAATGAAGATTTTTCAAGCTTAGACATTTGCTCGAGAGATTCACCCTTTATTAGCTCATAATTTTCCTCTTTAATGGAATAAGATGGTTGCGAGCGAATTTTTTTTAGTTCTTCTTCTGTTGCAAATTTAATTCTTTTTCCTAAATCAATTTCGATTTTCATAATTTACCTTTTTATTATTATTTTATTAACTATATATTTTATGTCAAATCATGTTAGCCGAGAATAGATTATGATTAACTAATCTTAGTACACCACCTTTATAATAACCTCCATCAATAAATACATGAGAACGATGCATAATTGGTTTTTCAAGAATAGTGTGACCCGCATACGTTAAACCTACATCTTTTTCCAGATTTTGGTATTCATCAAGAGAAGTTATTATCTCAAAACCAGGAATAGGAGAAACTGAATTTTTGGGAAGGTGATTTTTTTTACCTAATTCTTTCAATATTTTTCTGTTCCATGTAACTTTCATAACATCCTTATCATAAAAACCTACCTTTGTTTTAGCCATAATTTCCTCATCAGTCCAGAGCTTATTCTTTCGCATTGGACGTTGAGCATGAACAATCCAGAAAGGGCTGGTTTCATGATCTACATGTAAAATTAAAGGCATTTTTTTTATCAAACCAATTAATTCTTTAAGCTCACTCACGCTTACACCAGCTTTGATGGTTTGACTATCTCCATACAAATAAGCTCTTAATAAATCCAAAGGATGAAGATAACCTGCTTTACCAAATTTAGAGACAAACATATTTTCATGATTACCTTTCACAGCAAAAAACCATGGCTCTCTTAACAGTCGAAGACATTCGAAAACCTTAGGACCTCTATCCGTTAAATCTCCTACTGAAATCAGTCTGTCTTTATTCTTATCAAAATTAATATAGTTTAGAGATTCTTGTAATAAGTCAAATTGCCCATGAATATCACCAATAATCCAATCTTCTCCTCTGGTATTTTTTTCTAATTTTTCGAACCATTTACTTTGCATGACTGATCATCCTCTCTCTGACTATGTTTGGAAGTGTTAAATCTCTGAATTCTTTTGTTTTCATTTCAAAAAGATAGGTTGAATTATTAATATCTTTCATCGTCCTTTCTATTTCTGCAAGATTTGAACACGCATTCAAAAGGAATTCATTTTTATCCACAATTAAGTTATAAACAAAGGTATCTGGTATATCAATACTTTTAGCCACAATTGTTAAAATAGTTGCCATTATCATTGTTCTTCTTTTACGACTGGCTATTTTTTTATTCATGCTATCTATTTCTATTTTCATATCATCAAGCTTTTTTTCCATAGAAGTTAATAACTCCTGCATTTCTGGAAGAGACATAGCCACAGAGTCTTGCTTAAAAATTTTTCCGAAAAGACCTGTATTTTTAGGACGCTGAGAATTAATCATGTTTTCTATGGTTTCTTCGACATTTATTTGGTTCATTTTAATTTGCAGCAGTGTTGATTCTGAAATAATTTCAGAAATCATTTTTGTCTCTTTTTCACCCCAGTTCGAAATAGTTTCTCTGTTTATAGGCAAGAAGCGTTGAAATGATAATTTATATAAAGAACCCTGATCGTTTTTCCACAATTCAGGATAATCTTTTTCGGCAACTTTCATTAAAGAAGCAGTTAGATTATCAACATTATCGTATTGTGAAAAATGGTTATCCATTTTTCTTTCTTTTGTTGGGCTAAATAATTTAAATATATCCTGTTCGACGGGAATTGCATTAGTTGCTGTTTCAGGTTTAGTGTAAGAAGCAAAAACACTCTTTGGAGCAACTGAATTTTGCTTTTTATTCAGAAAAGGTCTATATTTTGGTTCGTCGAGATATTTAAAGTAATCCTTATGATACAGATCAGGATACCTTAATTTTACATTATCAATATATATGAAATATCCAGTAAAATTTTGTTTCTCTTTCATACATTAATCCTGAGTTAACTAGTTATTAGGGCTAATTTCTTAGCCCTATTATTTTATGGTTAATTTACTTTATTTAGATTCCTGATTCTCTTTTCTACTTCTTCTCTTTTTTGCTGATCTTCTTTTCTACGCAATTTACCAGCTTCTTCAATCTCTTTTACTTTATTCTGTGTATCTTCCAATTTGGTGGTCAAATCACTTAATGTATTCAAAGAAGTATTCGTGCTATTCTGCAAAGTTGCAGCACCGATAGTTACTGAATTGCTTAATTCACCACGTTTTCTCAGTGATTCTTCACGAGCTTCACGCATTTTATTTGACAAATCGATACCTGATTGCTGAGCCTGGTTTCTTAGATAAGTACTTAATGTCATTTTCCAGTCATTGATAAGATTACTTTCATTAGATTTTATTGCATCAATAATTTTAACAACACTATTTAATGAGTTTTCTATTTCTTTACCATTAATTTCACTTGCAACTTTATCATTTTGTAAATTTTCAAGGAAAAAGTTTAAACGATCTTCATAATTTTTTAATTTAAGCAGGGCAACATCGTCCAGTGCACGGGAATTGCGATAATTTTCCACTTTCTGCAATTCATTCCGAAATTTAGCAATATCTTTACCATACTGGAATATAATCTGTTCATTTTCTTTTTGAAGAATCATAAAGTCGTTTTTGACATTCATTTGCGTTTGAATATTTTTATTCATTTCTTTACTTAGCGTTTCTATACGTTCCAATACAGAATCGGTTTCTCTTTCAAACTGTTCTTTTGCATTACCCAGTATGCTTTTTAGTTTTCCAAATAAACCTTTATTCTTAATTCTGTCTGGATCTAGACCTTTTGCAGTAGTAATGAGATCATTCATTGAATCACCAATGCCGGCCATATCTGACATACGCTGCGATTTCAGAATCTTATCTACAACAGTACTGCTATTTTTTCGGCTGGTGTCAACGATCTGCTCTAATTCATTTTCATTAGCAAGAATCACCTCACCTTCAATTACTCTGGAGGAATTATTATTTTCAGAAATACTAATTTCTTTATGCTCCATAGAACTAGTTTTAATTTCAGAAGGCATAGTGGTTGTTTTTGAAACACTATTCATAAAATCTAACAGACTATTATCTATTTTATTCGACATTATATTCTCTCCGGTTAATCATAAACCCTGGTATCATACACCAATTTTATGATAAAATCAAAGAATAAAAGAGCCGAAGCTCTTTTATTTTATAAATCACATTTTATTTTTTCTTTCTTTTTTAAAATCAGCATCAGGCTCAATAGATTTTTCAAGAAGACCTGAAATAGCTTGTTCCTTATTTCTGGGTTCAAAATAGCTATCTTCTTTTGAATTACCTTTTTGTTTTTTATTATTCTTTTTATTGTGGCTTGGTATATCCAAAGATAAATCTATTTTCTGATGTCTTGATAACTTTTTATTATAGTTTTCGAGACCGGCATAGATAAATTCTTCTACTCTGAATTCCATGGATTTATGGTTCAATATGTCATTCTTTTCTTTTTTAGACTCTTTATTTATTGAGTTAGAATATGAGTCTTTAAACGTCTGAACATCTATATAACCTTTATCCAGACCTTCTTTAACCAGACTATCTACTTCTCTTTGAACAAATTGTCTTCTTGCAGAATCGATTGCATTAGCAATAACTTTTGGTGTCTTAGTCAGAGCAATTGCAATACCAATTAAAGGTAATATTGAAAAAGCAGCTGGCATAAGAACGGGTGTTGTTCCCATAATAACTGCAGCAAAAGGAAGCCATAAAGGTGTCGCAAGAGGTAAACCAGCAAAAGCGACATAACTTGAAATAGTTAATGCTTTCCCTCTCAGTAAAGGAGAATGCTCAGCTGACGTTCTTAACTCTGCACGTTGCACCCTTAACCAGTAATCTGAAACATTACTTATCGGCTTCTCTTTTTTGCTACCCCAATTATGAGAACGGTCTATTTCCAGTTGTTCTTCAAACTTAGGTTCTGATTTTAACCATTCTGGGGCAGGTAATATACCATGAGTAAATCTTTTAAGTGCTAATTGTTCAACAGAAGCTCTTAATTTATCTCTTTCATAACTAATACGATAAAGTGCATCAGGAGTAAATTGAAGTGTGTCAGAAAAATCATCAAGATAAGCTTGACGTTCTTTTTGACGACGTTCTTCTTCCTCCTGCATTTGTGCTCTGCGTTTTTTAGAACTGATTTCTTGTTCATCATTATCTGTTGATTGAGATTTTTTAGCTTTTTGCATATTCTCTTGCTCAACATCTGCATTAAACTGACCTTTATCATCAAAAGAAGCTGAATTCTGGATATTTTCTGGATCTTTGAATAGTTCAGGATAATCCAGCAAATTTTTATTTTTTACTTCGAGCATTTTAATTAAAAGATCTGTATTGCTGACAATTTCTTCATTGCCTGTATTACTTTTACTTATTGCCTTAAGTTTATTCGCTGCAGCATATTCATCCTCAAATTCTGCTTCTGTTCTTAGTAAACCGTGAATAACCAGATAGGAATCAAGTTTATTTGTATTTTTTTCAAGGTTTGCAACTGCCACGTCCAGCATTTTTCCATAAGAATTTCCATTTTTATCAAAAACAGAAGCATTTGCATTTGCTCCGTCCTGAATAATATCATAAACAAGGGCAAACTTATTATTTTCAATTGCAAAAAGGAGCAACTTATTTTTATCAAGATGTGATAAATCTTCTCTTTGATTAACAGGTAACGCAAGTAAATTAAACATCTTTTTCTTGTCGTCTTCTTCTAATGGGTAAATAAGCATACCGATCTCCATATTTTTTTAATAACTATAAAAATATTATAGCTTAATTAAAAAGAATATCAATATTAAGAATCCTATTATATCTCAGTTTAAATCTAACTTTATGTAAACCATTTGTCATAAAAATCAACATAAAAGAGGTAGTAGGCTTTATTATAGGTCGGGAAAGTTTATTATTTTATGATTATGAATTATTCTTATATGGGGTTTTTATGAAATACAATTTTAAAAATTATAAAAAGAAAGGATTTTCACTTCTTGAAATTATTTTAGTCCTTGCTGTTGCTGCGGGTTTTATTATTGGTGTATTTATGCTCTTATCAAAAACACAAGCAAGTCAGAGAGCGGCAAGAGAAGCTAACTATATGACAACTATTACAACAGGTGTCAGAGCATTATATATTGGTGTTCCTTCTTATGCAGGCATTACAACCGCTGCCATTGTTAACGCCAGAGTATTCCCAGAAGATATGTTGCCTGATTCCACATCTACTACCCCTTTAAATTCATGGAAAGGTCTTGTTACTATAGCTTCTTCAAATGAAGGTCCATCCGGTGCAACAGGAAGTTCATTTACAATAACCTACCCTAGTGTTCCGGGTGAGGATTGTGTAAAAATTGTTAGCCAGATTGGTCCTTCTTATTATATAATAAAAGTCAATGGAACAACAGTTAAAGATCCGGTTAACTTATTAGATCCTGCAGCACTTGGTGTAGCATGCAAAGCAGGTGGAAACTCAAATACATTGGTTGTAACAAATTACTAATATTACATATTTTATAATAAAAAATAAGCCATAAGGCTTATTTTTTATTTATCCATTCAAATTTGACAATACTCAAATCATCTTTATGTATCGTTTCCTTTTCATACCAGTGCAATAAAACATTTACCATATGTTTTCTAAATAAACTTTCTTCACTTTCTTCAAGACAATGAGATACCGCCAAATAAGGAGATAAATCAGAAAAAGACCATAATCCGTCAGACAATAAAGCAATAGCTTTCACATCTTCATTTTCTCGATTTATAGATATCGTTATTCCATTTTTTAAAAATTCAAACGGCTGCTTTGAAAAAGAATGATCTTTAATAATGATTTTATTCTCATTATTAAAATTAAATCTTACTTTTGTAATATTTATAATGGTTCCACATTCTTTTGATTTTTTTTCAAATGCTTTAATTGCGGCATTTTCAAGTAAATAGGTAGGATAGAAAGGCATGTTACCTTCCCATTTATAAGACGTCAACGTTATATCTCCATTATTGTGTAATAACGCATAACCACCGTCCCCCATTATCCATATATTCGCTTCTTTACGATTCGCTATTAAAACTAACAATGAGGCCAATTCTTCCTGAACATTTTTGGTGAGTCTGTTTTCTTTGAATATTTCGATTAATTCTTGTGTGAAATTATCTGGTATCAGAGTGCTATCATAATATTTTTCAAGCACTCTCTCTGCAGCAAGACACCATGCTCTTGCTCCTATATCTGTTCTTGCGTTTGCGCCAGAACATCCATCTGAAATAACACCAAAGCATTTATTATTAAACACACCAGAGGTTGCATAATCTTCACAGGGTGTACCTTCATAAATATGACGCTGACCTATATTAAAATATGATTCTATTTTCATTATTTAAAGATTCTTTTAAGGAAATATGATTATATCAAGAATAATCTATTTCTTATTAATACGTCAATTATTTTTCACACAAATAAGATCTCTGCATTCAATTAAGTTAATACCAAGTGATTTTATTTTTTTAACAAAAACTTTCCCATTTTCTTCGAAACCTTCAACCGGACTAGAACAATCTGTTAAAAAATAAATATTATGGTAATAAGAACTATCTATATTATTAAGTAAATCATAAACAGTACTTGCTACGCAATGAGATAATGCTTCACCAGCAATAATCAATTTTTCATTGGCAACAAGCTTGTTTAAGAGATCGATATTTAACAAAGTATGACTATCTTCTTTAATTTGAAATTCAGCTTTTAAAGCAGAGTAATGTTCAGTATTTGGGTTCATACCTTTATTTATATAATCTACTTTTTTATTATTTTTATTCTCCCATAAAAGCAGACTCGACATTAAAACATCTACAACTTTATGACCCCATGTATTATTAATACAATGTTCAGGCCAGATAATTAAGTCATATCTTTGGTTTTTTTTAAGTGACAAAGTATAATCCAGAGCATGGGAAAAATTTTTATCATCAACAGGAAACCACATTCTATTCTGCACATCTTCAAATGAAATTAAAGTAAATGGTGAAGGCGCATCTCCTTTTTCATTTGTCCACCATGAAGGATGAGCAATATCATAGATTGCATGCGTATCCATAGTTACAAATATATTTTGAAAATTAACGAGAGATACAACCTGACTTAATCTTGACATATCGTCAAATGCACCTTTTACAGGTAGGGCTGGCTTATTTTTATTAGAAACAGGGAAAGGAATATCACAAAAGTCATTTTGTGGATCTATAATCAGAAGACTTGCTTTTTGATGAGTAAACATAAATGCTCCCTTAGTGTATTTTTTACAATAATACATAAAAGGGAGCAGTAAGTCAATTATTATTCAACTAAAGATAAAAAAGTATCATAACCTTTTTCTTTTGCAACTCTATATGCTGTTTCACCGTCTTCATTTTCTATATCTTTATCACAGCCTTTTGCTATATAATGTAATATAAGATCTCTGTCATCACTTTGTATAACGGAAAACCATTCTTTTTTTATTATATAATCAAGCACTGAGATATCGAAACCAAAAGCGCCGTAATCTTCCACTAATTTTACAAGCTCCGTATCGTTAGTAGCCATCGCAGCAGATAAAACAGATACATTGTCTTGTATATAATTTACGTCAGCACCATGTTCAATAAAATACACAACATTCTCTTTTTCTGCACGAAGCACGGAAATATATAACAAATTATTTATCCACAAATCAATATCAACACCTTCTTGTGAAAAAATTTTACACATTGTCGTGTGATGTTTCATTGCTGCAAGAAAAGCCGGTAATATTTCAAAATCCTGCTTTAAAATATCCCGTTTAAAAGTTTTCAATATATTAAAAGCTTTAATATCACCAGATAAGGCTATTTCATGAATTATTTGCAAACCATCTGAACCAGATAGAACAGGACTCACATTATTCGTTAACAACATTTCAAAAACAGCATAGTTTTTATTTAATAAAGCATTTGATAATAAAAGCGGCTTTTCTTGTGAAACATAATTCACGTCAAACCCTTTCTCTAATAAACCTTTGATTAATTTAATGTTGCTTTGAGAAACTGCGTTTAACATTTCCTCGTAAATATCTTCTTTTTTCATAATAATGCCTTAATTCTTTAAATTACATACACCTATAATTTAATTAATACATTATAAAAAAAATAAATCAAATAATTTTTAATTTTTAGGTATTTAAAGTCTTTCTTTTTCTTTTTTATTAGTTTCACAGACAATATTCTGAGAGAGTAATTTACTTTCAAACGCTATACAAATTTCTTTCAATTCTATAAAATATTCTAAGTCCGTATTCAGCACATGAGAAACAGATTCACCTTTCTGAAAAAAATCACCTTGGTACATTAATTCATTATAATATCTTGAAGAATAGCAATCATGTCTGATTCTATCAATTTCTTCAAAGATGAGATCTGTTTTTTCAATCTCAGTAGAAAAGTTATTTTTTATCAAAAAAATCAGTGTTTGGGTATTTTTTTCAAGAAAATTCATATCATAACAAAATACGACATCCCTATAAAATTTAACCAATGCATATCCGAAAAATTCTTTTTTGTCTTTTAGATTAAGATTCTCTGCTATGGATAATATCATTCTTGGATTACCATAGTTAATCATTTTTTTGATAATTTTTTCACAAAAGGACTCTTCATAAAAGTGATTATTAATTAATATATATTCAATCTTTTTAATTTCTTTTTCAGAATTAAATCTGAACAAAATAGATTCTTTTAATTCATAATAGTCATCTTCATTTAAAATATTTTTGCAATTTTCCAGAGATAAAGAAAACAGTTTTATATTTATCGTATCTAGACAGGTATCAATTAAATCATTCATCATATACTTTATATAATAATTATCAGAATTTGTTTTTAATTCATTCCAGATTGATTCAAGATTATAAGGCTCTGCACTATGATGCAGCCATGAAAAAATAGATAAATTTCTATAGATATTCTGATCTTCATAACAATATGTTACTTTATCTTTTAAATTTACAGATAACATATCTAAAAGAGGAAGTGCTTTTTGATAATCAGAAACTACCATATCAATTAAAAGGTTATTAACAATAGCCATTTTTTATCCTTGTCGATCTTATTATTATATGTTTTAAAAATATATAACATCGAAAATAAATTAAATAAAATTTAATTTTAAATTGCTTACCTTTACATTGACTATAAACAGTGAAATAATAAGCTAAAAGGAGGAAAATATGAAATACAATTCACATTTCCAGCATGTTCTTTGTCACAATAATCATGCTTATTTAAGTGGTATGACAGAGGCTCAGTTAGGGCATTTTTTTTCGTTTCTGAAAAAAATTATTTATAATGATCTTGCCGTTTTACGTTCTCCTCCTTCTGCAATAAAAGATTGTGCTTATGGTGACATAAGTTATACATGGAATACACACTTTGCTCATTTGTCCGAAATAAAAAATAGTGATAATTTATCCGATATTGTTTCTTGTCTGTTTAAAAGAGAGGGATTAAATCAAAATTACAGTTTTCATATTTATAAATCACAAAACATCGATGATTATATTACTCTCACACGCACTTACCTTTATCACAATGCTGATATAGAAAACACCCGTTCAGATTCTTTATTCGAAATTATTAAAAACAAAGTTTTAGGCATAGAACCTTCACATTATTTAAATTATTTCGATATTTTTGAAAAACCGAATGTTGAAAACTTTAAAAATTCATATGAACTAATCAAACGCTATGGATTTAATACAGTATCAACTGGTGCTATGGGAAACCATGTTTGCTATGAGCTTATATCTGAGAGTAAACAAATATTCGAAAATTTTTTAGCAACATTAAACTGTAAACCTCAACTAGTAAGCCTGGATGGTCGCCTGTCATTTAATACAGAAACCAGACCTAGTATTCTTGAACATAGTTATGAAGGTTACTTTCTTCCTGAAAAATATAAATTATCGGACAATCATAAAGAATTGGGCGTCTTATCTTTGAATGTTATGCATGAAAATGCAATGAATAATTATGTCCATGAATTAACTCATGCAGTTGATTTTCTCATCGGTAAAGAGGCTTATATTAATGGAATTAAAAAAAATATTCAGGGAATAAAAGCTAATCAATTTTATTCAGATATGCCTGAATCTTTCCTTAATATTGTCCCTAAAATAAAAGTTAAGATAGCCAAACTGCTGGATTGTTCATATAATCACTCTCCTTATTTTAAGATACAAAAGAAAGAAATAAATGCAGAAAATAATAATGATTATGGTTTTCATTTCATTAAAGCTATTATTATGAGAACATTTAAAGCCAAAAATGTCATGCATATCAATACTAATTTTTTTAATAATGTTATTCGTGAATCATTTCCGCAACCTGACAAATTTTTAACTCAGATTACTGATTTTTATGAAAATAACCCAGAAAAAACATTTATTGATTTTATTAATAAAAATGAATATATACTAAATAGCGTCAGACATATTTCTCAAAAATTAAACATATCTCTTGATTACGATTTAAGAGAAAGACTTAAAGCTGCAACATATAATATAGATTCTGCTTTTTTAGATAAAGTATTATCAAAACCTGATAAATTTTCTAACTCATATAATGGGTTAATCCCTCTTATACATAATAATATTCAGGAAAAAGAATATATTAAATACAGATTAAAATATCATGAGCGTATCGCTTTCGGAGTAGGTGATAATTTTAGTAAAAACTCTGTTATTCGTAGTGAGTTTCTTTCTCTTATTCGATACTGTATACCAGAGTTAAAAGATAACTTAATTAATTTGTCTAATATTGAAGACCAGACAGCGAATGTTAAAAAAAGTAAAGAACAGTATTTTTTAAATTTTGATAATTTGAAACAAAAAAACAACTACAAATAGGGATAACATGGAACAATTATTAAAAGATGTGCTTGACGGAAAAATGCAGGTTAATTCGGTTAATATTCACCAAGAGAATGCTTTATTTTTTGCCGATGCGGAACAGACTAATATTTTGATTGATATGGGTATAAACGTACATCAGGTCAGTACAAGAACAGAAAATGCATTATTTCATGCTTCACCAGAGAAAACCAAATTACTTATAAAAGCAGGGATTAATGTTAATCATATTGATTCAAGAGAAGAAAATGCACTGTTTTTTTCAAATTATGAATCCGCCAAATTACTTATTGAGGCCGGAATTAATGTCAATCAGGTTACTTATTATGGAAGAACTGCATTAATGCGCAGAACATGCCTAGAGTATACACAATTACTTCTTGACGCTGGGATAGACATTCATAAGACTGATAATGAAGATAAAAATGCGTTATCTCATGTTAAAACAGGTAAAGAAATGCAACTTCTTGTTGAACGAGGTATTAATTATAATCTACCTAATAAATATCAATTTTTTCAATTTTCTTCTAATTTTTTAGATCACCCTGAAACAGTTGCCTTTATGTTAACTCAGCCAGAATTTAATATCAATTTACTTGATAAAGAAGGCAAAAACATGCTTTCATTTGCAAAATATGATTCTGCCAAAATTCTAATCGAAGCAGGAATTAATATACACAATATTGACTATAATGGTCAGAGTGCATTACATAAATCAGATTATAAAACTAGTGTCTTTATGTTTGAGTCTGGTTTTGATATCAATATCCTTTCTAAAAAATCACAAAATGAGTTGATTCATTTTCATAATAAAGAGCCTGAAAAATTATTATTTTTGCTTCAAAAAGGACTTTATGACAGTTCACCAGAAGGCATTAGAGAAATAAAAGAAGCATCTTATCCTACCCACGAATTCAAAACAATTATAGATTGTTACTTTGAACAAAAAGAACTGAAATCTTCAATTCAGGTTAATAACAGAAATAATATTTTAAACAGACTATAATTTCAGCATTCGCGTATTTATATAAATTTTTTTGGTTTTTTTTCTTGGTTTTTATTTTCAGATATTATATTATGTATATGTGAGTTAACATTATTAAACAAAACAGTTATGGAGTTATTTATGAGAGAAGTAGGTTTCCAATGTGATTTTCCTCAGGATCAGGAAGATTTAAAAGATTTTCCTTCACATGTCGTATGGAAAAATGAAGATGAAGAATCATTAACTATGGTAAAGGTTGCAGCAGAATCTTGGTTTTTTCAGGCCAAAGAAGATAAAGAAACTGTTGTGCTAAGTTGTAAAATTTCAAAAGTTCCTGTTATGGATGAAAACAAACAGGTAATTGATACTAAATGGGAAGCCTCTGAAATTACTCATGACAGTTCTGTTCAGAACTTTAATGAAGCATGGGAATTTCTTAACTCTCATGCTCTTTACATGCCTGTTACACTAAGCAACGGTCATGATAGACCAGATGTAGAAAAAGCAGAAAAAATGAAAATTCGCTTCAAATAACAAAAAAAAGGTCTCTTGAAGAGACCTTTTTTATTACGTTTATTATATTGCGGAAGAACCTAATTTATTCATAACTTTTTGCATTCTTTCTTTATTTGCAGGCAATTTATTTTCCAGTTTATATAATGCCAAATCTACCAGTAAATCAACTTCGTCTCTTGTTGGCTTAACTGCTGCCCAGGATTCAGCCTCTTGACTAAATACAGTAGTGCAGGCTGCAATCATTCTTTCGTACAATGCACGATTTTTGAGAACAGGCCAATCACCTTTTGAACTATATATCTTTTTATGTTCTTCACGTGAAGTATCTGCCAGATTAAATACAGGTAAGCAATTTAAATGTGAAAACTCTTCTGAACTTGAATTTAATTTTTTCATATGTAATACAGAGGGTCTTACAGGGATAATGACCAAATCTGAATCATCGCTGATACTAACATCAATATCGTAATCAACGATAGTAAAATCAACTGAACTGTTTTTTACAGCCTCTATTGTACTTTCATCTTCACCTGAATAAACAGGGAAACCTAGTTTATTTCTTGAGCCTATATCCAGAGCATCCAGATTATTGGCGATATCAAATAAAACAACGTTAAAACCACGTGCCTTAAGAGCACCTGCAACCAACAGAGATACTGTTGTTTTACCTGAACCGCCACAAGGACTCCATACGGAAATAGTTTTCATAATCAATACCTCTTCTAATAAAATAATGTGAAATAAAACTAGCATCTTTATACCTGTAAAGGCAAATTTTTTTATAATTAAAATTGTTTTATTTTTGGGCATCTTAACTTTTTTGTTAAAATAAACTTGAAAAAAATAAAAATCGAGCCTATCATGCAGATGTAGTAAGTAATTTAGTTTCAACCAACAGATAGCCTAGAAGAACAGGAGCTTACGAGAAAAGGTTGCATTTACTTATTGTATTGGCAACAAGCTATCCACATAATATATGTATATTTGACTATATTATGCTCTCGTAGAAAACAGTATGAATATTCAAATTACAGGTAATCATTTGCCAGTTACCGAACCTCTGGAAGAACGTATTAAGTCCCAACTTTCTATCTTAGAAGAACGCTCTTATGACGTCGTTAATGTAGAAGTGCTTTTGAGTTGCACAAATGATAAAGTTAATAATAAAAAAGCTGAAATCACTGTAAAATCAAAAGGAAAAGACTTGTTTGCTTCTGACGTTTCCGAAGATATGTATAAGTCTATTGACGCTGTTGCTCAAAAAATCATTACTCAACTGCAAAAGAGAAAAGAAAAAATTAACAGTAAAAAAGGACATTCTTCTGTTAAAGATTTAGAAATTGACGAAGTTTAAAAATTAAGCCTCCATTTGGAGGCTTTTTTATTAGATACGTATTTTTTCTATTTTATCAAAAATTATATTTTGTTCGCCATTTAATATTTTTTTCTCTAACAATATCGTTACTTGCCTTATAGTATCGTCATCTTTTAAATAATCAGCTATATTTGCATTAAAGAGATTTAATGTTTCCATATTAATATTTAAACCACATTCAAATGTTTTCGAAATGACATCGCTTTTATTTTGAGGAAACAAAAAAGGAAAATCATTTTGAATATTTAAAAATAATGGATATTGCCAGCTTTCTATTGGATTAACTTTTTCTTGTTTTCCAAAGCCATAATTGACCAATTCAAAAAAATCTTCAACACAGGATATATTATATAAAACATTATCTTCAAATAGGTTAACAATTTGCTCCCTATTAAAGTCTTTTTTTTCCAGTATTTCCAGAATAGGTTTAATGTGCTTAACTGGTATGCGAAGCTTTTTTGCGTTTATAAAAAAATCACTTTCAGTACAATGATCTTCTATTATATTTAAAAATACGGGATAGTTCTCCTTATCTGCAGCCTTCCATAAAAAATGTCCAACTATTTCATATAGACTTAAATCAGGATAAATATAGCCTTTATGTCCTTGCAATTCAGAATGTAGTTTGACAATTTCTGCAAGTTTTCTGATTGTTTCAGTAGAACATTTATTTTTTACATTACCTGATATTTTTGCCATATCGGATATATGCTTATGGTGAATAATACCGCCATTTTGTTGTATGGCATGCAAAATTTCTATATTTAAGCCTATATTATTTACTGGTAATCTCTTTTCATTACAAATTTTATTTTGCTTTACAAAAAGCCTAAACTCTTCATTCGTTAAATCAGATGTTTCTTTTACAAAATTTAAAAAATTTGAGCTCAATATTATAAAGTGAGTTACATTATCAGAAGATCTATTTTCTATTTTTCTTTCTTTTTGTATTTCTTTAAAAATTTCCCCAGTATTTAAAATGCTTCTATTATTACCAATGAGACTCACAAATTTTTTAGCACTTTCAGTATCATTATTTATATAAAACTGCTTAAATATATGAAAAAATGACTGATTCCCAAAGCTTTGAAATACGGTTTTTCTGAAATCACCCATATTTAATACTTCTTTTTCTAGTTTTAACTTATCAAAAATATCCATAATATACCTTATTCTCTTTTCTAACTTATATGATAACATAAATTTTAATTATAAAAAATGTTATGGATAGATTTTGAATGAAACTATTCTAGAGAGACCTTCTTCATTTTTAAAATTCATAGTTACCGTACAGCCTTCAATAGAGAGACAGCCGGGTAGAATTTTATAGGTCAGGTTTCCCCATGTTTCACTTTCTATTTGTAATAAGTTTTTATCCGTTGATGTTATGCTGGTCGAAGTATTTACTTTTGAACTATCCGGTGCTGTATATTTGATATTCACAAGCATACCTGGCTTAAAAGATTCTCCGTTTATCTGCACATTAATTCCTGCCTGAGTGCCCGTTGTGAAGTCCCACTGATAGTTTAGTGCCTGCCCTTGTAGGTTTCCTTTATATTTAACAGTATATGTTGTACCTGATTTTAATATTTTCCATGGTATGATTGCAGCCTGACTTGGAGAAACGTGACTATCGGTATCTGTAGTTAATAATTTAGCATCTACTTTTTGATTTGTTGATTTCTCATAAAGTTCAAAAATCTGTGTATTCAATTTATAGCCAGACGTAGCCTGAATACTTACAGGAAATCCTACTCGATCATAACCAGACGGCATTGGATTTGGAATTTCTTCATTAGCATTAAATACATAAGGCACGTCCGATTGTTGTGAATATGGATAAATAGCAATTTTAACAGGAGCAAATTTATAAGTATCTCCTTTTGACGCAAGAACCATTTCTAATACTGAATTTTCTGATTTTTTTGCAGTTGCAATGCCAACTTCTGAATAAACAGGATCTAATAAAATAAATCGATGATAAATTGCTCTTATCAGTTTATCCAGACCTTCGTCTATATTACCTTGCGTAAAAGTTAATACTTCACCAGCAACAAAACTTTTACCCATATTGTAGTTAGTTTTCTGAACTCTATCCATGGGTGTTATTCCAAAGAAATAATTACTTGTATTTGACTCTTCATGTGCAATATCATTTGTCTCAATCATGTACCTAGCATGATACTTGGAGGCAGTATTTAATTGTTGATTATTAGCTAATGTTTGAATCCCCAGTGTATTTCTTAACTGATTAAGCGTTGATACAGGATCATTGCTGACTAAAAAGTTTTGTTTCACTTCACTATCTTTAGCTTCAATTTTTTGTTTTTCAAAATTGTTATTTTTGACCATCTTTTCAAGCTGATCAATAGAAATAGAATTTTCAGATTGAATATTAACTGATTCTTTTTTTTGTTCGACAGGAGCTGGTGGTGACGGATTAATAATAGGTTTATCACTATTATTATCACAGGCAGATAAAATAAGAATGGAAAATAATAAGAGATTGTTTTTCATTGAACTATTTTTCATTTGTAACCCTGTTTTTGTTGAATTGAAAGCATTAATCATGTATATATTACTTCCCCTAGAAAATAAAGAGGCAATCATGATAACAAAGGATAATTATAGTAAAAAATGCGACATAGCAAGTTTAGTAATAGTGGGGGCAACAATCTTTTTTGTTCTTTTCTCCCATTTGATGGTTGCTGCGATTACAGGTATGTTAATTTATACAGTAAGTTCTAAAATATCACGTTTTTTAGAACTTAAAACAAATATGGGAAAATATGCACGGACATTATCTATACTTTTAATTGTTATATTTATCAGTGCAATTATTGGCTCTGCTATTTTGGGATTATTACATCTTTTTAAAACCCAAAGTAATTCAGGTTTTTCATGGCTGCTGTTAACAACGGCGGATATGCTAGACAAAGCAAGACAAAGTTTACCAGACAGTATTGCTTCACATATTCCTAATAGCGTAGATCAAATCAGAGAGCGTTCCGTTATTTTTCTTAAAGAACATAGTAGAACATTATCTACTGTTGGGATTAACTCTCTGCATAGCATTGCTGGACTCTTTATTGGTATTGTTGCTGGTGCTATGCTTTCATTTGCTAATTTTAAAGATCCAGAAGAATATAATCCTTTGTCTAAATACCTGTTACTGAGATTTACCAGACTACGTCAATCTTTTGATCAGATTGTTTCTGCACAGGTTCAGATTTCTTTATTGAATACTCTGTTAACCTTTATTTATCTTGTTTGTGTATTACCGTTGTTTGGTTATCATTTACCTTTAACTAAAACGATTATATTAGTTACATTCCTTGCAGGACTAATCCCTGTTTTAGGTAATCTTATTTCTAATACATTTATCGTTATCGTATCAGCGGGTGTTGGATTACATATCGGAATTGCTTCTCTTGTTTTTTTGATTGTTATTCATAAACTTGAGTATTTTTTGAATGCCAAAATTATAGGTAATAAAATAAATGCTTCACCCTGGGAACTTATTTTCGCATTAGTTTTTATGGAAGTACTTTTTGGTATGCCTGGCGTTATCGCAGCACCCGTCCTATACTGTTATATAAAACATGAATTAAAACTTTATGGCCTGATTGGGAATAAGACTGAGTAATCTGCTTCCACTATTTCGGATTGATTAAAATAAAAGGAGTCTTGGACTCCTTTTATTTTTTTAAATTATACTCATTTTTTTTGACAGGAAGCTTTTCAGATAATATCTGTTTTTCGTATTTAATCTGGTTCTCGTTTATTTGCTCTTTCACTCTTTTTACGTCTTCAAAATTGTGAACATTTTTTTTGATATCTATGACTTTTTGAGCATTAAATAAAATAACCCAATCCTGATTTACATGATTTTCTATAATCGCATCAATGCCTTTTTCTACTAACCAATTAGCTAAATTAATACCTGTTTTTCCCGCTAAAGATTCACTTATTATTAATAAATTTATAAAAGATTGCACTTTCATAATATTGTTAGATTCAACATGATTATAAAACTCTCGCATTACCTTATTTTTTCCTTTCATTCTATATTGTGAATCTATGAAATCAAGAAAATCATCAACGGGTAATTTATGCTGTCCATTTAAAAAATTAAGTTCTTCAAGGGATACTGTCATGACATTCTGAGATGTACTCGCATATT
>Ga0308167_1000905_pt1 | contig 42117 bp, 30 predicted proteins | sample PhyCR1_2_FD_202138 | JGI IMG/M metagenome (GOLD analysis project Ga0308167, IMG submission 202138) | Phyllosphere microbial communities from UC Gill Tract Community Farm, Albany, California, United States - DLSLRC.R1 | ecosystem: Host-associated > Plants > Phyllosphere > Unclassified | place... | reverse complement strand
TATAAAAGTCCTCTCTGCTCAGCATGTTGATGTCCTTTCTGGTGTGAGAACCTCAAGGAAACAACATGTTGGGTGGAGCGGACAATACTAATGGTGAATTACCGTCTTATATCACTGGCGCTAACATTTTGCCACATCAGATGATTAAAATAAGCGCATCAGATCCCCCGGTTTACTGTCGGGGAGGATGCGGACATATGAGGCTAACGCCTAACCCATAAAAAGGAGAGGGGTAATGCGTTCGCTGGATGAATATGTAAAGGGTTCAGGGATTTTAATCTTACTTTCATTTTTTCTTCATCTCGAGTGGGTATGGCGTGTTTACCTTTAGACGTGTCGCTGGTAAGCGTTCGTGGATGTGGGGCTGTGAAAGAGGGGGACGTAAGGGGGTAATTTCTGTTTCAACAATCTCTTTTATTTTTCAAGCCCATAGCATGAAATTGATATCCGCTGCTACATTGCTTTTTTGTTCCGGATGCCGTTGGACGCGTCACGTATTGAGAATGCGTCTTGGAAAATCAAACAAAAGGTACTACGCTTAATTTTGAATTTGAAAACCTATTTAAAATTCGTTAATTTGGTTGTTTTGTAAGGCTATTTTTAATTTCCCCCAAAGGAGCCTGAATGAACGCTTCAAGTGATGGTTCGTCAACAGTGCTTTTGTTCCCTGGTCAAGGTTCTCAATACAAAGGCATGGGGAAAGAGATATGGAGGAAGTTTCCAGATATAACGACCGCAGCGTCTGATATTCTGGGTTATTCAATCGTGGATTTATGCGTTAATGACAGCGATCTGCTATTAAAAAATACGCGTTATACGCAGCCTGCATTGTATGTATTGCAGGTGCTTTATTATCTTCGCTGGAAAAGCAAGCACGATAACTTGCCTTACGCGGCTATCGGACACAGTGTGGGTGAATATGCAGCGTTATTTTCTGCTGGCTGTTTTGACTTTGAAACAGGCTTGTATTTGGTCCAGAAACGCGGAAGGTTGATGTCCGAGGCTGCTGCTGATGGGGCAATGACAGCGGTTATCGGACTGCCGATAGCGGAATTAAAAGTGATACTTCAAAATAAAGCATTTTCAGAGATTGATGTGGCTAATTACAACAGTCCCTTGCAAACGGTTATTTCTGGAAAAATCGACGATCTGGTAGCGATTGAGGAATATTTTAAACACAATCAAATTCGTTATGTCAGGCTTAGGGTAAGTGCCGCTTTCCACTCTCGCTATATGATGCAAGCAAAGCGTGCCTTTTCCCAATATTTACGCCAGTTTTATCTTCAATCACCTCAATTCACGGTGATATCTAATGTTACGGCAAAACCCTATAAAGACGGTGATGTAGCGTCATTGCTGGGCGAGCAAATAACGGCACCGGTACGGTGGGAAGAGTCCGTTCGTTTAGTGATGAGTCATAGGGAAGTACAGTTTGTCGAAATGGGGATTGATGATGATAATAAAAACAGAGCAATATTAACCAAGTTAGTTGATGACATTTCCATTGATGATGCACAAACGACAAAGGGATGGCATGAAAATAACTCGCCTGAGTTGGCGCAATCCCTGCATTTAATGCCAGAGGTTTTACTCTCGCCGTCACAACAGCTCGGCAGTATGCATTTTCGTGAGCGTTACCACTTAAAATATGCTTATGTTGCGGGAGCGATGTATCGAGGGGTTTCGTCCCCAGAGATGGTCATCAGGTTAGGTAACGCCGGCCTGCTCGGGATTTTGGGGGCGGGGGGTTTAAATCTCATCGATATCGAGCGTGGGTTACAACATATTCAGAGGGCGTTATCCTCCACTACCGCCTATGGGGTGAGTCTCCTTGCTGATTATGCACATCCTGAGCATGAACGTGACAATATCGAGCTTTACATGAAGTATCAAGTCAGCATTATTGAAGCTGCGGCATTTATGTCCATAACCCCGGCGCTGGCCTTGTTCCGTATAAAAGGCCTCAAACGGGATGTGAGTGGGAAAATTCGCTGTCATCATCGCATACTCGCCAAAGTCTCTCGCCTGGAGGTTGCGGAAGCCTTTATGGCCCCAGTTCCTGAGGAAATTGTGGCTTTATTGCTGCAGGAAGGTGCTATAAGCAGGGAACAAAGCGAGCTTGCGGCCTTAGTGCCTGTTAGCCATGATATTTGTGTCGAAGCTGATTCCGGTGGGCACACCGATGGTGGAAACCCTCTGGTTCTTCTTCCCGCGATGCAACAACTGCGAAATCATCTTAGTCAAAAAATGGGGTACGCCGAAAATATTTGCGTTGGCCTTGCGGGAGGTATAGGAACACCCCTGGCTGTTGCATCTGTATTTTCATTGGGCGCCGACTTTATTTTAACGGGATCAATAAATCAATGCTCAGTCGAGGCCGGTGCGACAGAGATGGTAAAAACCTTACTGCAAGACGTTGGGATCCATGATACCGCCTATGCACCTGCTGGGGATATGTTTGAAACCGGGGCTAAGGTTCAGGTTCTTAAAAAGGGAATACTGTTTCCAATGCGAGCCAGTAAGTTATATTCACTGTACACGCTTTATCCGAGTCTGGAAGCGTTACCTTACAATGAACAGCGTGATTTAGAAAAAAACATTTTCAAAAAAGACGCTGCCAGTGTTTGGGACGAGATACAGCGTTATTTACAGCGAACAGAGCAATATGATGCCTTAAGAAAAGCCGAAGGGAACCCTAAAATTAAAATGGCAAGAATGTTTCGTTGGTACTTTCATTTCTCAATGCTACAGACGTTTAGCAATTCCATGGATAATATCCGTGATTATCAAATCCATACCGGGCCAGCGTTAGGTGCATTTAATGCGTTGGTTAAAGATACGCAATTTGCACGTTGGGAGTCCAGGCATGTGGATGAGATGGCCTTTTTCTTGCTCCATGAAGCGGTTAAGCAAAACAGTTAGGCAGTGATTTTTCATCGTAGGGGATGTGATAGCCAGATGTTTTTTTTCAATGAGGAAAGAACATGAAAGATGAATTCACGAGACGCAATAATATCACTGGTTTGTCGGACGCTGGTGAATTGCCTCTGACTTCCGTTGAAAATTTAACGCCTACAGATATTGAAAGTTACGGCAATAATGCCATCGCTATCGTTGGTATGGCCTGCCGACTTCCCGAGGATATTAAAACGCCGGAGCAATGCTGGCGTGCGCTTGTTGATAACCATAGTCTTATCCATCCTATATCAAGTGAACGGCAGAAATTATGTCCGCCGTTGTCCTCCCGTTTTCTCGGCGAAGCCGGTTGTATCAATGATATTGATTGTTTTGATGCGGCTTTTTTCCAACTTTCGCCAAGAGAAGCGCAATGGCTAGAGCCGCAACAACGTTTAATGCTGGAGATCAGCTGGTCTGCTTTGGAGTCTGCAGGCATATCACCCAAGAAAGAGAGTGGTAAGGTTAATGGGGTTTTTATTGGGATTACAAATAGTGAGTATGCCGATTTAGTAAAAAATTATTCCCCTGAGAGTGTTGATGCCTACTTTGGTACAGGGAATGTCAATGCGATGGCCGCGGGGCGACTGGCGTATTTTTATGATTGGCGGGGGCCCGCACTAAGTATTGATACGGCATGCAGTTCTTCACTGGTCGCTATCCATATGGCTTGCCGCAGTTTGTTGCATCACGAATGTAACCTGGCTGTGGCAGGCGGTATTCACCTTTTATTGGATGACAAACGGTTTATCGCTTACCGTCATGCCGGCATGTTATCTCCGACGCACAGATGTAAAACGTTTGATGACACGGCTGATGGATACGTTCGGAGCGAAGGGGGCGCGGTTTTTGTACTGAAACGCCTGCAAGATGCGCTGAATGACGGCGATCCGATCCAGGCTGTGATACGTGGCAGCGCCATTAATCAAGATGGACGTGGTCAGGGGCTAACCGCGCCGAATGCCATAGCGCAGCAGGCCCTGATCTCGGCAGCACTTGAACAAGCGGGTCTGCCTCCTGAAAGCATAAGGTATCTGGAGGCGCATGGTACGGGCACGTCGTTGGGTGACCCGATAGAAGTCATGGCTGCAGCAGAGGTGCTTTGTAAGCAAAGGGGAAAAGAGGACCCATTATTGCTGGGCTCGAATAAGAGCCTCTTCGGTCATCAAGAAGCTGCCGCTGGAGCTGTGGGGTTATTGAAAACCGTACTCGCTATGCAACATGGCATGCTGCCTTCCCAACGCAATTTCTCCACACCGAACCATCGTATCCCCTGGTCCCGACTGCCGCTACGTGTTGTTGATAAAAATCAACCCTGGCCAGAGGGAAAAAAACGTGCTGGTGTCAGCTCATTTGGTTTCAGTGGGACTAATTCGCATGTGATCGTTGAAGAGTATCAGGCAGAAACGGCAGGGGAAATCATCAATAAGAAAAAGGCCCCGGTGGCAATCATATTATCAGCCAAAAAACCGGACAGGTTGTTGGAACGATGTACCCAACTCCTGAATTACTTGCGTACTCATCAACCGGATATTCATGATCTTGCATATACCTTGCAACAAGGGCGTGATGAGATGAAGTTCAGGTGTGGGTTCTCCGCATGCACGATCGACGAGGTAAAAGAACACTTGCAGGAGATTTTGACAGTAGGCCTGGTTAATGGTCATAAAGAAGGGCATTTTTATTGTGGTAGTGCCAAACCTTCTTCTGAGTGTAAGGGGGGAGGCTCTGATAGTGTTGAAAATTTAGATCTTGATAGCACATTAACCCATGATGATGTTAATCAGGTTATCAGCGAATGGGTGTGTGGTGTGGAAGTCAATTGGGGCGCGCTTTATCGGAGCGAAATACCGCATCGGTTATCCTTGCCTACTTATCCTTTTTCTTCAGACCGGCATTGGTTCTTAAACTCGGCTCAGGAAGAAAAACAGAGTAATGGGGATATTTACACCTTTACTATAACGCCGATTTCAAACTCGAACAAAAATGTTCATACCAGCAGGGCATTTATCGGTGATGAGTGGTTTTTAAACGAGCATGTGATAAACGATTCACGGATTATGCCGGGTGCCGCTCAACTTGCGATGATAAGAACCGTGGCCAATGATTATTGGGGCGACGTTAAAACATTTCATCTCTCTAATATTGTATGGCTAAGGCCCATTGTCGCCGATTCCCCTATTGAGATACATGTTGATTTCATCAGTGAGTCTGATGAAATCACACGCTATGAATTATACAGTTTTGTCGGTACTGAACGTCTGGTGTACAGCGGCGGCTATATTTCTCCTCAAAATACTGTCGCGCCGTCCCGGGTTGATCTGGCCAACCTTCGGGACCTGTGTCAACGGCGTATACCCAAATGCGAATTCTATGAAAAATTTGACGGCATGGGATTAAATTATGGGGCTGGGTTTACCGTGTTGGAAGAGGCCTATGCCGGTAGCAACATTGCCTTGGGTAAATTATCCGATCCTATAACAACAAAAAATTTCATTTGGCCGCTGAATATCATTGATGGTGCATTGCAAGTGGGATTGGTTTTCCTTGATGGTGATAAAAACTCGGTGCCAATGCCTTTCGCCCTAAAAAATATGCAGGTCTGGGAGCCTATTCCTTTATCCGGATGGGTTTCTGCCGTTCCTTCTAGCGATGATACGCCGGCGGTTAGAAAATTAGATATTACCGTGATGGATGAAAGTGGGCGTGTCGCGGTAAGGATATTAGGTTTCAGTACCCGGTTTGGGAAGAAAAAAACGATTTCTGATCCCATTGTCTACCCCACCTCGGCGTTAAATTCGGGAGTTCAAGCCATGAATTCAGATCATACTCATTCACTCACTGCATTAAGCATTATAAAAAGAACCTTAAGTGGGTTGATTGCCGAGCACCTGAAAATGCCAGAGCATGAACTGGATGATGAGACGCCGCTGAGCGAGTTTGGTTTTGATTCCATCACCATGACGTCATTCAGCCATCTTCTCAATCAGCGTTACGGATTAAACCTGAACGCCACCGTGCTGTATGAGGCTCCTACGATTGCCGCGCTGGCAGGCTACCTGCAGCAGGAACAGCCTGCGTTTGTGGCCTCCCTGGCAGCGGATGCACCACAACCGGCAGCACAGCCTGCCTCACTGTCAGCGTCAGCATCGCCGACACCGCAGTCAAACCTTACAGCACCGGCGCGACCCGTGACAGCAGCGGCAGGAAATCCGGCGGTAAGCACGGCGGTTGAAGCGACCCTGCGCGGATTGATTGCCGAGCACCTGAAAATGCCAGAGCATGAACTGGATGATGAGACGCCGCTGAGCGAGTTTGGTTTCGATTCCATCACCATGACGTCATTCAGCCATCTTCTCAATCAGCGTTACGGATTAAACCTGAATGCCACCGTGCTGTATGAGGCTCCTACGATTGCCGCGCTGGTAGGCTACCTGCAGCAAGAGCAGCCCGCGTTTGTGGCCTCCCTGGCAGCAGAGGCACCACAACCTGCAGCGCAGCCTGCCTCACCGGCAGCGTCAGCATCGCCGACACCGCAGGCAAATCTTTCAGAGCCGGCGCGGCCCGTGACAGCAGCGGCAGGAAATTCGGCGGTGGGTATGGCGGTTGAAGCGACCCTGCGCGGATTGATTGCCGAACACCTGAAAATGCCGGAGCATGAACTGGATGATGAGACGCCGCTGAGCGAGTTTGGTTTCGACTCCATCACCATGACCTCATTCAGCCATCTTCTCAATCAGCGCTACGGACTAAACCTGAACGCCACCGTGCTGTATGAGGCTCCTACAATTGCCGCGCTGGCAGGCTATCTGCAGCAGGAGCAGCCTGCGTTTGTGGCCTCCCTGGCAGCAGAGGGACCACAGACTGCCTCATCCGCAGCGCCAGTCTCGCCGACACTGCAGGCAAACCTTACAGCTCCGGCGCGGCCCGTGACAGCAGCGGCAGGAAATCCGGCGGTGAGCACGGCGGTTGAAGCGACCCTGCGCGGATTGATTGCCGAACACCTGAAAATGCCGGAGCATGAACTGGATGATGAGACGCCGCTGAGCGAGTTTGGCTTTGATTCCATCACCATGACCTCATTCAGCCACCTTCTCAATCAGCGTTATGGATTAAACCTGAACTCCACCGTGTTGTATGAGGCCCCCACGATCGCCGCACTGGCAGGCTATCTGCGGCAGGAGCAGCCCGGGCTTATAGCATCGCTGGCTGCAACGGGCGATCTACACCCCCCTGAGACGGAGTCAGCAGCATCGGGTTTACCCTCCCCGGCAGTGTCAAAGGAAGGTGACACACACATCGGGCCCACTTCAGCGCAAGCTTCTTACCCAAATAATGAGCCCATTGCGATTATTGGAATGAGTGGATGTTTTCCTCTTTCCAACGATATTGATGCCTTGTGGGAAAATCTTCTCGCTGGGCGCGATTGTATTCGGGAGCTTCCCCCGGAACGATGGGGAGCAAACCCGTCCCCAGCGCTTAAGCATGCCGGCGTCATTGATGGGCTTGAGTTTTTTGACCCCTTGTTCTTTGGTATATCACCGCGTGAGGCCAAATCATTAGATCCTTATCAACGGTTATTAATGCAGACAGTCTATAACGTTATTGAGGAGGCCGGTTATTCCGTAGGATCATTATCAGGTTCTAACACGGCATTATTAGTCGCTACTTACAGTAGCGGTTATCGTCAACTGCAAGCGCTGGCTGGCGAGCCTGTTGAAAGCTATAGCATTACCAGTATCGTCAGCTCAATGGGCCCTAACAGAATGAGCCATTGGCTAAACTGGCATGGCCCAAGTGAACCCATTGAAACCGCCTGCTCCAGCTCGTTGGTGGGTATCCACCGAGCAGTACAGTTGTTACGTAATGGCGAATGCGATCAGGCCGTGGTAGGGGGGGTTAATGCCTTGGTCACAATGGATATGCATGAAAGTCTTACGCTGGCAGGATTCCTGAGTCCAACGGGGAAATGTCGGGCTTTCTCCGCCAATGTGGATGGCTATGTTCGTTCTGAGGGCGCCGGTATGTTGTTTTTAAAACCCCTTGCTGCCGCTGAACGTGATGGTGACCATATATACGGCCTGATAAAAGGAAGTGGTGTAAATCATGGAGGGCGCTCAAGTTCATTAACGACGCCTAATGCCAAAGCGCAAACGGACCTGATTGAGCGCACGTTACGACATTCAGGCATTACGCCTGACACAATCAGTTATATCGAGGCGCATGCGACCGGTACACCGGTCGGTGATCCTATCGAGTGTAAAGCGCTGAAAGATGCATTTACCGCGCTTGATGACGGTAAAATCAACCTGTCTCATCGGTGTGGATTAGGCTCGATAAAAAGCAATATTGGGCACCTTGAAGTGGCTGCTGGCGTTGCCGGGGTTATAAAAGTGTTGTTACAGCTACGACATCGTAAACTCGTACCCAGCATAAACAGTCAACCTTGTAACCCCAAGATAGATTTCGCGAACAGCCCATTTTATGTTGTAACGGAAACACAGGATTGGATAGCGCCGAAAGATCAGGATGGCCGCAACCTGCCTCTCAGAGCCTGTGTCAATTCTTTTGGGTTTGGCGGCGTAAATGCCCATGTAATAGTAGAAGAATATGTCTCAGAACAGGACAATAAAAGCCTGCCTGAGTCCGCGGAGCCCGTGGTGTTAGTGCTCTCTGCCCGGAACGAGGAGCGTCTTCGCCTGCGTGCGCAACAATTATGTCAGGTTATGCGGGAAGGGGCGGTTGATCTTCGGGCATTGGCTTATACGCTGCAAGTGGGGCGTGATGCCATGAAGGCGCGCTTGGCTATCGTGGTCAACTCACAGGATGAGGCCATCCAAAAGCTGTTATCCTTTGTCAGTAACGGGTGTGATGAAAATAACGGTTATTATAATCTGTTAAAATCATTATCCACCCATGCTGAAAAGGAGAGGGTGCTCCCGGTGTATCCGTCCGATATCCCGGCGTTATCACGGCTGGCGCAATCCTGGATCCAGGGCGAAATGATAGACTGGGTTGCATTATATCCCGGAAAGAAACCACGGCGCCTTAGCTTACCCACTTATCCCTTTGCAAAAGTATCCCATTGGATCCCTGAACAAATAACGAATGCTCCGGCAGTATCGCCCTCTCAACCTGCAAAACTGCAGCCAGGTGAAACCTGCTCACAAGATTACAGCTATGCTGTTCAGATAACAGGGGCTGAGTCTTGGCTAGGTCTATTGAGACGACAAGACGTCCCACAAATGCCCTGCTCGGTACAACTTGAATGGGTACGATCCGCTGTCTGCGTCTTGATGGAGAAAGAGACCGCCGTCACTCTGGAGCAAGTCCTTTGGTTGGCCCCGCTGAAGGCCACTGCCCCACAAAATATTCACATTCACTTCAAGCCGGAAGGCGGGGGGCGTTTCCGCTACGAGATCCGTACCGAAAATACAAAAGACGAACAAACGATCCATGGAAGAGGATTAGTCTATCAAAATAATCCAGCGGCATTGGTTCCGCAGCCGCTCTCTATCACAACATTACGCAGCAGCAACGCCCTGAGTGTGGTTCATGGCGATGAATATTATCGGCGACTGCAGCAAACCGGCATAGTGTACAGTCAGCAGGCGCAAGTCACTACATCCTATGAAATTGGCGAGCACTGTCTTTTGGGCCGATTGAGTAAACCCAAAAATAATGATTTAGAGGGATTATTGGCCAGGCTGGAAAACGGCCTTATGTTGGCTGGATTACTGGAAAAAGGGCGGGGAGATAAAGCGCTTTTGGCCCTGAGTTCTGCGTCTTTCTGGCAGCCGCTTCCTGATGAGGACGTTGTTGTGTGGTGCCGACCGGCAAGGGAGAGTAATAAAATCATGCCGGGCTGGGATATCCAAATAGCGGATGATATCGGCAATGTACTGATTGAATTTAGCGGGGTAACATTCCAACCTTCAAAACCCTCTGGCGATGAGCACCCAGCGCGCCAAAAACAGAATGCCGTTTTACCTCATTCAGACAATGCAACAGAGTTGTTATCCGCTGTACCGTATTGGCGCACTTTTTCTGCTAACTCGCTTGATTCACCCTGGCCTGATAGTGGCCCCTCGGTGCTATGGCTAAGTCATGAGTTTGAACATGACGATGAAAATAGGCTTTGTCAGCGTTTTCTCCTCTCTCAAGAACTGGAGCATCTGATTTGGGAGGTCTCTCCAGGTAACGCTAAAAACGCGATTTATGGCTTTCGTCTCTTAAAATCACTACTCGCCGCCGGGTGGGGGAGCAAATCCTTAAAATTAACCCTCATAACCCGACAGGCACAAGCGCTAGGGAAGCATGAAAGTTCCGATCCACACCAGGCAACACTTTTTGGACTCATGGGGTCGGCATCCAAGGAGTACCCTCATTGGCATATCCGATTGCTGGATATCCCTTTACGGCAATCATTATGGTTCACGGAGTGGCAGAATCTCCCCCCAGATCCTCGCGGATGGCCTCAGCTTTGGCGACATGGGAAGTGGTATCAGCGTAGTCTGTTACCCTGTAAATTAGCCTCAACCGGAACGGCAACTGGCTTTCGTCAACATGGTGTCGTTGTGATCTTGGGGGGCGCGGGAGGGGTTGGCAAAGCGTTTAGCGAATATCTGATCAGGCGTGCTAATACTCAGGTTATCTGGTTGGGACGTCGTGCAGAAGATGCGACTATATCGCAATATCGCCATGATTTAGGGCGGTTAGGGCCTGCGCCGCTTTATCTTCAGGCTGATGCAACGGATAAGCAACAACTTGAACATGCCTATGCCGAAATTATCTCCCGCTATGGGACGATTAATGGAATTGTTCATTCGGCCATTGTTTTGGCCGATCGCAGTTTGGCACTTATGGATGAGGATACCTTTGATACAGCATTAACGGCTAAAACCCTAACAACGATAAATCTTGAGGCAGTATTTGGTCAGCCCACGCTGGATTTTTTTATTTTTTTCTCATCAATCCAGAGCTTTGCCATTTGGCCAGGCCAAAGTAATTATTCGGCAGGGTGCTATTTCACGGATGCTTTTGCACATGAGTTACGTTCTCGTCCCTATGCCACAAAGGTGATCAATTGGGGATACTGGGGGAGTGTAGGTATTGTAGCAACAGAGAAATATCGGGCCAGCATGGCCAAACAAGGCATTGGCTCCGTTGAATATGAGGAGGCTATGCCGGAACTTGAGCGTTTTTCCGTTTCTCCTATAGGACAAATGGCGTTCGCAAAACTGTCAGTGACGCTACAACAATCCGGGTTCGCGGTAACCTCACAAGAGCACGTACATATCACCCCAGCCACCCATCCTGTCAGCCTCCCTCACCTTGCCAAAATCTCCTGTCCCAAGTCGATTGTTGCGCACTTACACGCCGTCGAAGATGAGCTGGCATATCAACTATGGTCGACACTGAGTGAGATGGCGTGGATGTCGGTGCCACCCTCCGTTCCTGTTTGCTATCGGGCGTGGTTAAATGAGTCTCTACGTTTATTGCGACTCTCCGGGATCTTGTTTGAAGATACGGCGCCATCGGTGCAAACACAATGGCAACGTTGGCAAGAAATATGTCAACGGCCAGAGATCAATACTGTTTTGAATCCGCAGCTTATCTTGCTCACCAGTACATTGAGGCGTCTGCCCGAAATATTGCTTGGAAAGATTCCCGCGACGGAGGTTATCTTCCCCAACGGTGGGTTTGAGTTGGTTGAGCCCATCTATAATGGCAATGTGATTGTGGATGCCTTTAATGCTCAACTCGGTGAGCAAGTAGAAAATTATATTCATGCACGCTTGAAACAAGATCCTGATGCGACGTTTAAAATACTCGAAGTGGGTGCAGGGACTGGAGGGGCCAGCAAAGAGGTTTTCGCCCGGTTAGCCCCATACAATAATAATATAGAAGAGTATTGTTTCACTGATTTGTCGACAGCGTTTCTTCTCAATGCTCAAAGTAAATATACGCATTCAGTAAGTGGACTGAGAACAAAACGATTAAATATTGAAATGAACCCCGTCAACCAGCACTTTGATATAGGGGCGTATGATATTGTCATCGCATCCAACGTAGTACATGCCACTCGAAATATTCAACAGACACTCAATAACATTAAGATCCTGTTAAAACAGAATGGACTGTTACTGTTAAATGAACTGGCGAAAACCAGCCTTATCGCCCACTTAACCTTTGGGCTTTTGGATGGTTGGTGGCTCTCCGAAGATAAACAGACACGCACAATCGGCGGGCCGGGGTTGTCATCAACACAATGGAAGACCCATTTAATACAATCAGGCTTTAATAATGTGTTTACATCAGGTCATGATGAACAAACGCTGGGGTTTCAGGTGATATCTGCAAACAGCGATGGTGTTGTTGTTTTAAGCGAAAAGTAAAAAAAATAAATAATGGCTATAGATATTCAGCGAGGTGTTTTATGAGTGAACCTATTGGCGAGCGTAGAAAAGTCATCATTATCGGTGCTGGAATGTCAGGGGTGTTAACGGCAATAAAATTGCGTTCGCAAGGGGTAACGGATTTTATGATACTGGAAATGGCGGACAAGATAGGGGGGGCCTGGCGCGATAATACCTATCCTGGGCTTACCTGCGATGTGCCTGCACAAGCTTATTCTTATGAATTTGAACCATCATGGAAATGGGAGAAGCTGTATGCGACAGGAGGGGAAATATACGCCTATATTGAGCACTGCGTTAAAAAATATGCCATTTCCTCTCATATTCACTATGGAAAAAGGGTGGATCATTTAAGCCAGGTTGAAAATGGATGGAAAATCACGGCTGAAGATAACACACAATACCTCACTGATGTCGTTATTTTATGTTGTGGGAGTTTGGTTTATCCTAAAACCCCTGATATAGCGGGTATCAATGAATTTACAGGACCCTGTTTTCATAGTGCTCGCTGGAACCATGATGTGTGCATGACCGATAAACGCGTTGGCCTCATAGGAACCGGATCCAGTGCAGTACAAATAACCAGTGATTTAGCGGGAAGTACAGCGCATTATGCATTATTTCAGCGAACCCCTGCATGGATATCACTTGGCTTTCAGTTGGCGCGTCCAGAATGGCTTCGGTATTTAGAGCGAAAATTTATTTATCTTGCGAAGCTGAGTGGGAAGATGCAGCGGAAGCTATTGGAAATGTTATTTTTAAATGCTGTCTCCGGTCAACAGATACCCATGAAGATTATTGAATGGTTATGTAAAAAAAACCTCGACAAGGTGAGCGATTTGACGCTCAAACAACGATTGACACCGAGTTATAATATAGGGTGTAAACGCTTGATCGTTTCTGACACTTTTTATGACGCAATACAACGACCCAGGACGACATTAGTCACGTCTGGAATCGAAAGAGTGACTTCAAACGGTATTTATACTCAGGATGGTCAGTTTCATGAACTCGATGTTTTAATTATGGCTACCGGGTTTTATGCAATGGACTATTTGAGGGGGATTGTCATTGAAAACAAAAAGGGTGAAACCTTAAATGAGAAATGGGCTAATGGGGCCTTTGCGCATCGTTCTGTTTCTATCGCAGGTTATCCCAACCTTTTTATGATAGCCGGTCCTCACAGCCCCTATGGTAATCTGCCCGTGACACAAATAGCAGAAATACAGGTGGATTATTTATTGGTGCTTATCGGTGAAGTTATAACGGGTAAGGTGGGGAGTATTTGCGCCAAAGAAGTTGCGCAAAATAACTACAATGAAAAAATAAAGGCTGCGCTCCCCCATACCCTGTGGGCCAGCGGATGCACCAGCTGGTATCTTGATGCGAATAACTCACCCCGGGTTTATCCGTTTTCACCAAGAGAGTTCAGAAATGAAATGAAAACGGTAAATTTTGATGAGTATCATATATCCCATTGATATTAAATTAATTATTGGGTGTAGAGTGTTAAATGTTATAGCAGCAAGGAGCCTGCAGTGCTGTCTCACTCTGTAAGTCCCTTGCGTAAAGTGAAACTCTCTATGGCTGTGTGGGTAATATCAGTTCGAGCTGGTTTGTTAGCGTGGCTATCTCTTCTTCATCACGATAAACCAGAATGTCACACTGTATCAAGGGAGGCTGAGTTTGCTTTAATATTACACTGAATTTTAATTCCGTATCGGCACTAATCAACTTTTCTGCTGATAATTGTGTGTCATTTACGTAAAATCGAATGCCGGGGCCATAAATGTTCTTGAGTAACTCACCCGTGACCTGAAAAGCCGTTTGTGAAATGATGGCTACTGGCCAACATGGATAGTTGGCGAAATGGCCGGTACATTGTTGAGGCGATAGAGGGCCTGCAATCGCATCAAGCCCTCTTTCATGGAACTCTAGACTATGTAATGAAACAGGATATCGATAAGGCGAGTCTGGTGAGGTAGACAGCATTTCGTTGGCATAATGCTTGAAAGTACGTTGGAATAGTGCAGGTGAAAGAATGGCATACTCGCAATGTAATTCCGCTATGGGGCTATTCCCCCATGCCTGAGCGGAAATTTTCAGAGTCCGCTTATCCATATCTACGACCTGAGCTCTCGCATATAACATTTCCTGGCGTAGGGTATGTTTTTCCGATTTACGAATAAAATGCGCCTTTGTTGCCAAATAGTAGCCTTCTGGCCCGCTGTGCAGTGCGACTGCAGTACAGCTTCCCAATATGGCCAGGTGCCTCCCCAGTTCTCCCGCTGTAATGCAGCCCGCTTCGCATAGGAGAGGTTGTTCAGAGGTAAATGAACCAACCAACGATTCTCCCTCTTGCCAGAGTTGTTGAAAAGCAAAGTAGGGATTTTGTACCTTAATGCGTTGAGTTATTTGATTAATATCAAGGAGATCTGCTCGTTTTACACTGCTCATAGATACCAAGCCTATTTAATTAAACGATAACCGAAAAAGATGTCCATTAATCATAGAACTACTATGGCAGATGTGCACTGCTGTATAATTTAAAAAATCAGGGAGTCGCAGACGCCCATCATACGACTCCCTATTGCCATTCGGCTATGTTTATAATAGCCGAATTATATAAAGCGATGCAATATGAGTGATTTCCAATAATCCTGCAACGGATAATCACTTTGGGTCAGTCCAAACTATAGGGCAGGATCGTCTACCGGTGTAGTGATGTGATGGACGCCACTCCCTGAAGTAGCCAGCGCCATACTCTACTGACTGCAATTAATTCTGAAGTGATATCATATGAACACCATCAGAGTTGTTGGCATCGACATTGCCAAATCTGTTTTTCAGGACTGTGTCTGGATGATTGATGGTTCCGTTGCCTGAAACAGAAAAATATCGCGTCAGAAATTGCTGGATACGCTTCGACAGTTTGAGCCCGGCGCGCTTATCGCGATGGAAGTCTGCTCTACTTTGCACTTCTGGGGCAGAACCTTCAGAACTATGGGATACAACGTCAGACAAATACCTGCCCAGCACGTGAAAGCCTTTGTCAGAAGCCAGAAAAATGATGCAAATGATGCGCTGGCGATGTGAGAAACAGCATGCCGCCCGGGCATCCACTTTGTTCCGGTTAAAACTGCTGAGCAGCAGGATATCAAAGCGCTGCGAAATACCCGTAAGCGCATGGTTGAGCAAAGAACGGCGCTGGCTAACCAGCTTCGTTCTCTGCTCGCTGAATAGGGTCTCATTATCCCTGTTGGGATCCAGTGTATCCAGCAGCACCTGCCTGAACTTATAGAAGATGCATTTAACGACTTAACTTTCACGCTTCGTCGTTTACTTAATTCACTACGGGAAGATATGCAGGTATTGAATGAATACGTAACTTGCCTGGACAAAGAAATTGCAGCATTATCTTCGCAACAAACGGTATATCGTCATTTATTAACGATCTCTGGTGTTGGCCCGCTTATCGCTGCGGCTTTTATCAGTGAAGTGGATGCATTGCAATTTTCCAGCGGCAGAGAATTATCCGCCTGGTGTGGTCTGGTTCCCCGGCAACACCGTTCGGGAGGAAAACAACGATTGTCCTCAGTGACAAAAAATGGCAATCGTAGCCTGAGAACACTGATCATTCACGGTGCACGATCAGTTATGCGGTGCGTGAAAAAATGCGATGACGGGATGGGGGCTTGGCTTAACAGGTTTGAAGCCCGGCGAGGGTTCCTGAAAACCACAGTAGCGCTGGCCAATAAGTTGACACGGGTTATCTGGCGAATATTAACCGATTGCGTTGATTTTAATATGAATAAGGCTTTTGCAGCGAGTTGATTTAATGCAGCGTTGAAGAAAATATGTCTCTCTGAGTTTACAAGCACTGATGAGAAAACGGCTACCGTCCCTGTAACAGCCTGAAGTTGACCTGGGTAATCAAATACCGGTGTAGTGATAAGGAAACAGGGTTCGGATTACATCATGGCGCAGGTAAATTTACCTACTATGACGTCGGATATAGGGTCGCAAACCGTATCGAACCAGTACTTGTAACACCCGGGGCGTCCATATATGGTCAACTAAAACTGACCACGGTTTTAGGGTTTTTCCGTCTCTGTTGCAAAAATCAGGATGTGATAAACTCATTGTCACCTTTTGCTGACGGAGCAGCACATGAAACCATTCAAAGGCCGGCATTTTCAGCGTGACATCATCCTGTGGGCGGTTCGCTGGTACTGCAAATACGGCATCAGCTCCCCTGAGCTGCAGGAGATGCTGGCTGCGCGTGGTGTGAATGGCGATCACTCCACGATTTCCCGCTGGATCCAACGCTATGCGCCTGACGTTGAACACCGACAGATTAAGTACCGGAATAACGTCATTGAATGTGATCATGGCAAGCTGAAAAGCGTAATCGGCGCCACACTGGGATTTAAATCCATGAAGACGTTACGCCACACTCAACCTCCGCATTTTATTATGGGGAGCCTCTGGGCGAGATGCATCTGGTAAATAGATTTTTTGAAATGTAAGGCCTTTCAATAAGAAAAAAGGCTACCTTATTGCGAACTTTGCAACAGTACCAATCAAACCAGTGATTGGGTTGAGTTGAATGGCTCCGTCCCGGTAGAGCCCCCTGCCTTGGCGCTGGGTTGCCTGAGAAAGCGACAGTGATTTGTCTGCGCTCCAGCGGCAGAACGGTCTGTAACGTCGTCGAGGCGAATATATCAGGTAAACAAGACAATGTCGTTTGATTATACAAAAAGAAAACCAAAAAATGCTGCATATTGCAACCGGCGATCCATTGTGGAGGCTGCGTGGGCGGAGCCAGCTCAATCTGTTACGACTAATAGGGGAGGAAGTCATCACCTTGTTGAAAACTATTTGCAGCATCACTTTCTCCGTCAACAGCCCCGTATCATATCCCGATGTGTCACTGCTTCACGCCAGTTACAGCAAAGGAATATGTTGGAGAGTCAAAAGCAAGAGTACAACGAGCTTCTGCATTGCATTGCACATGGTGAGTATAAACCCAACACCCCCATAGAAATTGCAATTATGGGTAATTTCCTCAAAAACGTCCTGGTTTTTGGGCGGGGTGTCGGATTGGCAAGGGACGACCTTAATCGCGCATGCGGAGTCATACTCACCCGGATAACCGCCGACAAGATGGCGCGGGCCGACAGCCAACACATCTCCAACCTGGGCAACCTGCTTAAAACCTTGCTTGAAACGAATAATGATGCTGCTGCCGGCCTGCAGTCAGCGGTGCTCGATGCCGTGGAAGTCCTGCTGAACCTGATAACCCCCCACAAGATGGCGCAGGCCAACAACCAGGCACTTTCCAACCTGGGCAACCTGCTGAAAACCTTGCTGGGTCTCAAGGATAATGACGCTGTCCGCTTGCGGCCGGCGGTGCTCCGTGCCGTGGCAGTCCTGCTGAACCAGATGACGTCCGAAAAGATGATGCAGACCGACATCCAACACATCTCCAACCTGGGCAACCTGCTGAAAACCTTGCTGGGTCTCAAGGATAATGACGCTGTCCGCTTGCGGACGGCGGTGCCCCGTGCCGTGGCAGTCCTGCTGAACCAGATGACGTCCGAAAGGATGGCTCAGGCCGACAGCCAACACATCTCCAACCTGGGCAACCTGCTTAAAACCTTGCTTGAAACGAATAATGCTGCTGCTGCCGACCTGCAGTCAGCGGTGCTCGATGCCGTGGACGTCCTGCTGAACCTGATAACCCCCCACAAGATGGCGCAGGCCAACAACCAGGCACTTGCCAACCTGGGCAACCTGCTGAAAACCTTGCTTGAAACGAATAATGATAATGCTGCCGACCTGCAGCCAGCGGTGCTCGATGCCGTGGACGTCCTGCTGAACCAGATGACGTCCGACAAGATGGCGCAGGCCGACATCCAACACATCTCCAACCTGGGCAACCTGCTTAAAACCTTGCTGGGTCTCAAGGATAATGACGCTGTCCGCTTGCGGACGGCGGTGCCCCGTGCAGTGGCAGTCCTGCTGAACCAGATGACGTCCGAAAGGATGGCTCAGGCCGGCATCCAACACATCTCCAACCTGGGCAACCTGCTTAAAAGTTTGCTGGGTCTCAAGGATAATGACGCTGTCCGCCTGCAGTCAGCGGTGCTCAATGCCGTGGACGTCCTGCTGAACCTGATAACCCCCCACAAGATGGCGCAGGCCAACAACCAGGCACTTTCCAACCTGGGAAATCTGCTTAAAACCTTGCTTGAAACGAATAATGATAATGCTGCCGACCTGCAGCCAGCGGTGCTCGATGCCGTGGACGTCCTGCTGAACCAGATGACGTCCGACAAGATGGCGCAGGCCGACATCCAACACATCTCCAACCTGGGCAACCTGCTGAAAACCTTGCTGGGTCTCAAGGATAATGACGCTGTCCACTTGCGGACGGCGGTGCCCCGAGCCGTGGCAGTCCTGCTGAACCAGATGACGTCCGACAAGATGGCGCAGGCCGACAACCAGGAACTTGCCAATCTGGGCAACCTGCTTAAAAGTTTGCTGGGTCTCAAGGATAATGACGCTGACGGCCTGCAGCCGGCGGTGCCCCGTGCCGTGGCAGTCCTGCTGAAACAGATGACGTCCGAAAAGATGGCGCAGGCCGACATCCAACACATCTCCAACCTGGGCAACCTGCTGAAAACCTTGCTTGAAACGAATAATGATGATGCTGCCGGCCTGCAGTCAGCGGTGCTCGATGCCGTGGACGTCCTGCTGAACCTGATAACCCCCCACAAGATGGAGCAGGCCAACAACCAGGAACTTGCCAACCTGGGCAACCTGCTTAACACCTTGTTTGATATGAATAATGCTGACGGCCTGCAACCGGCAGTGCTCCGTGTCGTGGACGTCCTGCTGAATCAGATGACGTCCGAAAGGATGGCGCAGGCCGACAACCAGGCACTTTCCAACCTGGGTAACCTGCTTAACACCTTGTTTGATAAGAATAATGCTGACTGCCTGCGGCCGGCGGTGCCCCGTGCAGTGGCAGTCCTGCTGAATCAGATGACGTCCGAAAGGATGGCGCAGGCCGACAACCAGGCACTTGCCAACCTGGGCAACCTGCTGAAAACCTTGCTTGAAACGAATAATGATAATGCTGCCGACCTGCAGCCAGCGGTGCTCGATGCCGTGGCAGTCCTGCTGAACCAGATTACGTCCGACAAGATGGTGCAGGCCGACATCCAACACATCTCCAACCTGGGCAACCTGCTTAAAACCTTGCTTGAAACGAATAATGATGCTGCTGCCGGCCTGCAGTCAGCGGTGCTCGATGCCGTGGCAGTCCTGCTGAACCAGATGACGTTCGACAAGATGGCGCAGGCCAACAACCAGGAACTGGCCAACCTGGGCAACCTGCTTAAAACCTTGTTTGAAACGAATAATGATAATGCTGCCGGCCTGCAGCCGGCGGTGCCCCGTGCCGTGGCAGTCCTGCTGAACCAGATGACGTCCGAAAAAATGGCGCAGGCCGACATCCAACACATCGCCAACCTGGGCAACCTGCTGAAAACCTTGTTTGAGACGAATAATGATGCTGCTGCCGGCCTGCAACCGGCGGTGCCCCGTGCCGTGGACGTCCTGCTGAACCAGATGACGTCCGAAAGGATGGCGCAGGCCAGCAGCCAACACATCGCCAACCTGGGCAACCTGCTGAAAACCTTGCTGGGTCTCAAGGATAATGGCGCTATCTGCCTGCAGCCGACGGTAAGACACGCCGTGGAAGTCCTGCTGTCTGGAATAACCGCCAAAAAAATGGAGACGGCCAACGGTCAGGACATTGCCAATGTATGTCAGTTTATTACGCAAGCCGCTTTGCATGACGACGTTGGCACTGAGGTGTCGCTAATCAGTGCCGCGACGGTCATTGTGACCCAACTCTTGTCCGGAGCCTTTGAAAGGGTGGATACCCTTTATGGTGTGCGTATCGTGAACGCCCTGCGCCACATGATGTCCCAGGGGTTGTTGATAGAAAACCAGTGGCTCGCCCTTGCGAGCGATTTTTACGGGCATTACACACAGCCAGACAAGGCAAGGGCGATGACGGAACAAGGGCAGGCGAATGTTCTGGCGCTGGCGACGCTTTTGTTGATGCAGGGTATCTTCACCGCCGAACAGGGACAAGGCCTGCATCAGGCGATGCCCATGGGGGCGTCGCTGTCCCCGGAGACCGCCAGTCTTCGCCTGGCAAGCGATCTTTGTTTATACCGGTTTGAAAAGGGCGGTGTTCGTCTGGCGGTGTCGCAACGCCTCATCGCGGTCGTTCAGGCTCTGCAACTGGGTAATGTGCCGGGGGCGGGGATCCCGCGCCGGACACTCCGGGCATTAGCCTTGCAGCTTCACAAACTGAAACTGGCCTTTAACCGCACTCGGCCCGGGGGGCTCGATATCACGGTCCTGGATACCAGACTCATGCAAGCAGGAGAGCTGCTCAAGACTGCCATTCTTGACTCGCTTGAGGACGGGGGCGAGTTTGATGCCACGGGGCTTGAAATTGAATTCGTCCGCAAATATACCGGGACTTTCCTTATGCCTCACTTTAGCCCGCTGACGCATGAGGATGAAGACGCGATTGCGCAGGATGCATTCAGCCGCCTTGCCGGAGAGCCCCGGGCCATCACGCCTTCGCGCATGCATCTGCACGCCATGTCCCTGTGGGGGTCTCCTTTAAGCAATGACGATGCACAGGTCGCCCAGGGGGCTATTTATCACAGTCTGTTTGGCGAAGGTCTTGGCACTCCGGTTCTCATCAAACCCAAACCGGGTGAGCGTGCCTCGGATTGGCCTGCGTTTATCAAGCACAAGAGGATGTGGTACCGTGCAGATCTGTTGCGGGGGGGAATGAACAAAGCGGCGGAAAAACGGCCGGGTCAACTGCTGGGCATACCCCTGGCGGCGGCAAGCTTTCTGTCCCGCTACTGGTTTACCTCGACGGAGTCGCGCGCTTACGGTGTGAGGGCCTTTCTCCCCAACCGGTATCCCGCTCTGGAAGGAGCCCCATTTCGACCGGGGGGGGAGGGGTGTTTCTCGATGGCAATGATCCCCGATGTCAATTCGGCGCAGCATTTTTCCCTGACAGGTGACTATGGCCGGTATCTCCAGATCAAGGATGGTTGCGGCTTTATCCGGGAAGATGCGGCTGAAAAGTGGCTGTCTACCCCGAAACGACCGGAAAATACTCCTGTTGTCGGCCATCTTCCCATTCAGGCGTTACTGCATTATACGTCGACGTCACCGCAGCAAGCGGCCGCGGTGACGGGCGAGTTTTTACAGGCTGCAAAGAGGCACTTTGGACAGCCCCTTTCTGACGCTGGAACACCGACATGGCCACCCCAGCTCTATCATACCGTGACGACGGGCAACCCTCCTGTATTTACGGCGACTGTCCTGCCAGCAGCCGGTGAAAAGATAGTTATTGGGACACTGCCAGGCTGGCAGGCCCTGGCCAACGAAGAACTGGTCATCGGTCGTGCTCCTTATGACACCCGCAATTTATTGCCTGTACGCTCGGAAGATATCACCTCGAGTAACATATTGGATCATGCACAAGCCGTACAGTACTCGCTGTCGGGTTATAGTTCGGGGGCAGAAAAAGCGGGCAGTGTGGTTGCGCGTTTTTTCAAAGGGCTGCTTGTGGTCGTCCCGGAACACTGTTGGCCTGTAGCGTTTAAGGATACGCCGGTTGTTGTGTCGACGAAAGATCAGAAGTTGTGTACGCTGTTTCAATCACTGGAGGATAAAAAACGTTTGCAGGCTAACGACAAGGTGGAGCGTATCGCCTTGCACGGAGCGCTTGAAATGAAGGAAGTGCGTACGGCACTGATTGGCGTGCCCCCGGCAATGCAAGAATCACTGTCGGGTGACTATGATGGCGACATTATTCAGATTTGGCCTGTAGCGGCGTTCCCTGAAACGGTTGAGTTGATCCGTGAGCAAAATAAACAGCGTCTGGCGAATCCCAAGATGCCAAAATCGTTCACACGGGATGTTGATGGGGGCCTGGATATGGGGAAGTTAATCGAGATACAGAGCAATATGGTGGTTGATTCGTCCGTGATAGCGAACCGCTATTATTCCTTGCCGAAGATGGCCCAAAATGCGTTGTTTGAGATACTGGCGGATCATCACATGCTGGTGCAATTGTTCGGGGACAGTCCCGTGGGTTGGCAGCGGGAGGCGGGGCTTCCCGATGATTTTGAGCGCTTGCCGAAAGAGGAACAGCATCGGCTGTTGGTTGAAAGAGAGATAGGTGTGCTTATGAAGATAGGCACAGATTTGGAGAAAACGGACTTTGGCGTGCATTTTCATCACGCCAATGAGCGTCGAAAAGCTTATATACAGGCTTTGGTTAAGGTGGGCAAAGATTTCTCACTCCCGCAGGGAGAACCTTTTGGCAAGGGTCTATTGAGAAAACTGGAGGCCAGTCAACAGGGAGACTCGGCAGCCAAACATGCAGATGTTGAAAATATCCTCGCCGACGCGCTGGTGAAAAGTGCTTCTTTCGGTGGACTGCCGAATGCGATATTGAACATCATTCTGGGCTGGTTGCTGAGTGAGAAGGGGGCTGGGTGAGCCTGTACATAGATTGGTGGTGCGACACGAGGCTGTTCCTGTGATTGTTTCGGTACTGTTGCAAAGTTCGCAATGAGGTAGCTTTTTTCTTATTGAAAGGCCTTACATTTCAAAAACTCTACTTAACAGACGCATCTTGCCCAAGGGATCACCATAATAAAATGCGGAGGCCTGGCCTTTGCGTAGTGCACGCATCACCTCAATACCTTTGAGTGTGGCATAACGTCTTCATGGATTTAAATCCCAGCGTGGCGCCGATTACGCTTTTCAGCTTGCCATGGTCACATTCAATGACGTTATTCCGGTACTTAATCTGTCTGTGTTCAACGTCAGGCGCATAGCGTTGGATCCAGCGGGAAATCGTGGAGTGATCGCCATTCACACCACGCGCAGCCAGCATCTCCTGCAGCTCAGGGGAGCTGATGCCGTATTTGCAGTACCAGCGAACCGCCCACAGGATGATGTCACGCTGAAAATGCCGGCCTTTGAATGGTTTCATGTGCTGCTCCGTCAGCAAATGGCGACGATGAGCTTATCACATCCAGATTTTTGCAACAGAGCCTGTTAGGTTTGGTGGCAGATGGTCAGTTTTACTAGTTTATAGAGGGTATTATGTTTAGAGGGATAATTAAGAGGTTTTGAAAGGGTGTGAATTATGAAACGGAGTTCATCTCTGCTGTGAAGCGCTCCAGGAAATGGAATCTTGAAGTGCCTGAGATTAAATTGAAGTAGCGCTAAAATTAATTCAGAGTATTAATTAAAAGTATACTCCAGAAGAAGTCTCGCAACGATTTTTTTGATGTGTGGATTTCTTTCGGGAAGTTTTACAAACTCCGGTTTACTATACTTTAGGTTATTTTTTTTATGAAAATAGGTCGGTTTTTTTATACGATTGCAGATGAGTTGAGAATGACATGAGCGATCTGATGTCAGGTGTGGGAGCGATAAGTTTACATGCGTGGTTGATAACGCCAAATATGGGGGTAATCGACCTTGCGTTTTCCACCACATATGGCAGGGTGAATAATATCCCATCCGTAATTGGCCGCTGTTCATTTCAACACTGTTCTGCATTTAATGAAAGCATGATTTATTGCCCTCAGTTGTTCGGGGAGGATTGTTTGGAACAGATTTGTGCCTTTGTTAACTTTAAAGTGTTAAATTTATTTGTAATATAGGATTGGTCGTTTTTAATGTGTTTTTTATAGTGAGGGTTATTCCTCGCTTTTGTTATTTTTTGTCTGGCGTATTAAAAAATAAGCAACGTAAAATATGAGGGGTATTTTGATAATTAATTTGTTGTGATTGACGGCATTCGGTCAAATCATTTAATCTGTCCGTGTTGTACTGTCGTCCTCGGACGACCATCCAATGTCTCAGCACTCTGTGAGAGGCGCCCTCGGGTGAGTGCCATCCAATGTTTCATGTGACCTGTGAGAAACGCCTTCGGGTGGTCACAATATCCTCGTAGCCTGGAAGAGGATGCCCCTGTGGCGGTACCTCCGTTTACCCTTTGAGAACGGAGATCACGACAGTGATGAAGGTTCATTAGCGACTCAACCGCGCCAGGTCTGGTACGGTTCCTTTCACCAAAACGTATGTATTACGTCTTTCAGCTATAGAGCTCGCCAAGGCGAGATCTTACGCTTCAACCATTTGATTCTTTTATCTTTTATGACGTATTGCTGACGATGCGACTTTTGAACGTACGTATAAGGCTATTTGGTACATTTGGCCGCTTACGTGAGTCTCATTAGGAGCAGAGGAGCGCGCGTCACTTGTGAAGTGGCGAAGACACTACCAAGTGACGCGCGTAGCGCATAACGTCTCAACCCACGTACGACGTGGCTTTCAACGTTTTACTACCATCTGACCAACATGTAGTCTGTGTCAGTTCGGTTTTAAACACCTATTAACTTCAACGTAACTACGACGGAAAACACCGTTTTGAACGTTTCACTATCTAAAAGGAGGAAATCGACTCGGTATCGATGGCGACACTACGAACAGTAGTGTGTGGAAGCAGTCTGACGAACGTCAGCCCGGCGTAAGCCGCGAACAGGTCAGAGACCTGGGGAGCTTCGAAATAACTCAACATTTCGCCGCCCCGATGCACAGATACCAGTCGAGACGCAGGAAGCGCAAAAGTAACCGTGTCGTCGGGGTTGAAATTATCGGGATACAGATCCGTCTGCTTTGTGGAAAGCAGAGGGGGGTGTATTCCGTGGGAGGAGAAGTTATGTCAAAGCTCAGCAAGCAGCTGGTTACGCTCGCCCGCCAGGGACGAGGGAGTTTTAAAACCGTCGCAGACCGTTCGAGAATTGCAGAGCGTTTTGCTGAACGTCTGGCGAAATTAAATATCCAGATCCGTGACGTTAAGCATGTTAAGACGTCCCATATCGAAAAATACATAAATAGCCGTAAGGCTGAAAATATATCAATACGCACTCTCCAAAATGAGATGGCGGCTGTGCGTTCAATCATGTCAGTCGCTGGCCGGAATAAACTTGCAGATCCCAACCATGAGAAATTGTGCAACCAGGCTTTAGGGATTTCAGGTGCTAACCGTGATGGGACAAAAGCCCCTATTTCGGATGAAAAGCTAACTGCTATCATAAATCACGCCTTAAAAAAAGATGTAGGGGTAGCATTGGGTGTTCAGTTATCGCGCTATTTAGGTTTGCGAACGGAAGAAACTGTTCAGTCAGCAAAGTCATTAAAAACATGGCGACAGGCGTTAATTAACGGAGGCGATCGTGTTCGGGTTGTTTTTGGCACGAAAGGAGGCCGCTCTCGTGATACGACTATTTTTAATCGCGAGAAGGTATTGTCTGTTTTAGATGCGGCGATCAAATATTGCAATGACCACAACGGGAAGTTGATTGATAAGCCCTCTCTACATACGGCGATAGAACGATACAGAAATATCGTACGTGACGCAGGTATGATTGGAAAGGATGCGCCCCATAGTTTGCGATACGCGTATTCACGCGATGCGGTGACTCATCATGTTAAAAATGGAATGAGTCGTGTAGAAGCGGAGGCACTGGTATCGATGGATTTGGGTCATGGCGATGGACGGGGGCGTTATATCAAACAAGTGTATTTCAAAGGTGATGTTGAATAATTAATACGGTCGCAGCACTCACAGGGCGGCGACCTCTAAAATCGTCACTTTTTGCTCTCTACGAACAGTAAGTAAATGGTTAATAAACCACCCTCCGCTGATGGGGTTTAGTATTAGTAATGTGAGTGGAATTGGCGTTATCCAAGACTGATAAAACCTCATAAATTATTCCAATGATTCTTGATGTAAACGAAGAACTTTTTCTGAAAAAACATCATCCAATATATAAAAATAACACTCCGGTACATCAAGAACACGTGCCAGTGCGCACATTGTCGTAAAGGTCGGTGTGTAGGTGCCACTTTCATACTGGGAGATCCGCGAACGGGCGGTGGCTTCATCAATACCCGCCAGTACGCCCAGTTTCTCCTGTGTCAGTCCGGCCCGTTGGCGGGCGCTTTTCAGTCGTTGGGGAACCATGGTTTGCCGTCGTAGAAAGGATTGACAACATGTTTAGCATCACTTAACATCAGATTTGTTTAGAATTACTAAACATCAGAGACACTACCAACGCAGTACGCCAGAAAACACCAGGGAAAAAAGGCCGGTCATTTGACCGGCCTGCCTGTTTTCACCTATAGGTCATTCAGCACTGACCTTTAAGCATCGGCGCCGCTTCCGGCATCGAGAACTGCACCCGGTGCCGCGCTGTCACATCCAGCGCAAACTCCCGTGTATACATTTTCGTGGAGCTGATCGACTTATGTCTCATCAGTGACTGCAGCACCTTGAGCGGAATGCCGGCATACAATATGTGCATCGCCTAGTTGTGCCGGTAGGTGTGCGGGGGGAAAGATACTAGCAGCATTTTAGGTCTCCTGTGGTTGACATAGCTCTCTTTTGATTCGAATATGAACAGGCTTACTTGTTGTCTTCGGACAACCAGCTAATGCTTCAGCACTCTGTGAGAAGCGCCTTCGGGTGAGTGCCAACCAAAGTTTCAGCGGTCTGTGAGAAACGCCTTCGGGTGACTGCCAATAGCCTCGTAGCCTGAAAGAGGAAGCCCCTGTGGCGGTAACTCCGTTTAGCCTTTGAGAACGGAGATCACTTAACGGTGATGAAGGTTCCTTCAGCATTTCACTTCCGGGCACAGTTCCCAATCTCTGCAATTATCCTGGCGGAAAACCTATCCCGTCAGGGCTGGTGTTATTCGTCTTTCTATCAGGACTGACACCATGAACAGAACGAACCTTCTCTGTGTCGTTGTTTCATTTGTGAAACACCAGACTGAACAGCTTCTTCCCCACGCGAGTGTCGGAGTAAGCTTGACCAGACTGGAAGAGGATGCATTGCTTTTGCAACGCATACTTGTCGACCTCGAACAGGCGGCTCGGAATATCCAGAGTATGCGGAGTTCTGAGGATAAACTGGCTATCGATCAAACAGTGTTCTGGGCAGCACATGCGTTGGGACACCGTCAGTTTTATAACCGTGTGAATCAGCGGCTCCTGCGAATGGGTTTGCGGCAAGCGATTAAGCTGGGCAACCAACTCGACCCGGAACTGTGGCAATGTGGTTGGCAAAGTAGTTATGACGATGCTTACAGCAATGACATAGAAGCCAGGGTAGAGCTGGAGTAAAGCAGTATTTGTTGAACCCACACCTTTAACCATCGTCTGATTGCGCTTTCAGCAATCAGTTCCCCAGGGAAATACCTTTCCCCTGGGATAGGTGTTTCCTTTTTTACAGGAGAAACACCATGTCTGTACTTTCACAATGGCCTTATCAGCCAGAACTCCAACTCATAAACCGTCTGCGCGCGTTTTGGCACCGAATACAACGGAGCCAGCCAGGTGCGGAGGACCTCATTGATACCGAGTGGTTTACCAACGAAACAGGCAATGTCAGCTGTAAAGCCGTTATTTACCCAATGAATTCCGGTGGCTGGGGAGCGACTGTCGTTTCGCGTAACGGTTTTCACAAAGGGGATTTTTCCTACGACTATAAATGCTTTACGACCCTCTTCCCATCCCAGGTCGCAGCGCTGCGTGCAACTGAACAGCTTGCGAAGCAGTTTGTTTGTCTGCGTTATCGTTACTATTACGGTGTAAAACGCCTGGTATGTGTACCGGCGGCGTAAGCGATAGGCAGTAACACACCCTGACGGGGATTTATTCCCGTCCGGGAGATAAATCTCCCTTCATTATTTCTGGAGGATTTATCGTGAATATGAACGTAGCCTTTTTAACAACAGCGCCTCAGTCACTTACTCAGGATTTGTGCGATCTGGCGAACCTGGAAGGGCATTTGTTGGCCGTACGCGCGCTGATGCGTCTCGATACGGGTAATGAAAAGGGCGAGGGTGAAGCCTACTCGCTTAACCAATGTGGGGTGGCTAATGCCGCCTACCGTTTTGGTTTTGCCTGGTATGGGGGACGCTTCGACCGTTCAGCCTGCGAGCCTCTTATCAATGTACTGCACACACTCGGGACCGCTATCGATCCGGCAGTATGGAAGAGCGGCTTTGATGAAGGGTGTAATGACGCAGAGATTGAACAGGAACAAGTGAACCTGATCTCACCTATGTAGTACGCACTACCGGTCTTGTTGAGCACAACAGGACTTCAACGATTTAACTGATTTTCCCTGGAGGGGCCTTCCCCTCCCAGGGAAGTCCGTCTCCAGAACACAGGAGACTTACCATGTTGCATTTCAACCCTGTAGAACTGCGTGCTGTCGTCGCTGAAATCCGCGCCAATCAGTGTGCGCTGGTGTTGGCCAAAGACGACGGCATTTATCTGATGCCGGCCGTGGGTGAGCGAAACGCCACAGGGCGTATTAAACACCTGGCGTATGCCGACGGTTGCCATCCTCAAAAGGATGATGCCTGGTATGAGACGTCCCGGCAGCTTGTCGGCGGCGATGATTTTGGCGAGGAGCTGGTGCTGACCGACGGTTGTATCGAACGAATACTGTCGCAAGGGCATGAACTCTGGATACACCTGTTACCCGAGACGGTCTATATGCACGTCGCTGCGGTTAACTGGGTTGGTGTCGCCGACTTCCGTCGTATAACCGCCCGCCTGCTGCAACTGGCCGAGGTCCATTACCCGGTCTGTGTCAGCCAGGATGAGTTTAAAAGCTGGCGTGAGCGGGCCATCAATCTGCTGGCCACGGCCTGCCATACCGATTGCAAGCGGGCAAAGCCCGCCGATCGGGAAGACTATCTGGCCATGTTCGAACGGCTGAAACAGCGTGTTGACACCGTTAATCCGAAAGGGGCACTGCGTTACCCCGCTTTCTAAGCACTTTTCTGTCCCCTGGGGCGTATTCTTCGCCGCCAGGGGAGGAATGCGCCTTTTTTATGAGGAGCACTCCATGAAAAAAACATCATCACGTCGGCCGGCAAAAGCCCGTCGAGAACGTCCCGATTTGTATCAACAGGTGACGGACAAAATCATTGCCGCCATCGAGACGGGAACCTTGCCCTGGCGCAAGCCCTGTCGGACCGACAAGGCCCGCAGCGCGTCGACGGCCATCATGCCGCAGAACGGCACGACTGGCTACCACTACAGTGGCGTGAATGTGCTGCTGTTGTGGATGGCCGCGGACGAAAGGGGCTTTCACTCCAATCGCTGGCTCACCTACAAGCAGGCGGAAGCCGTTGGTGGGCATGTGCGTGCTGGCGAAACCGCGACCCTGGCCGTGGTATTCAAACCCTGGGACAAGCAAGTGGAGGATGCTGACGGCCGGCAGCTGTTTGACGAAGAGGGGAACCCGCTAAAAATGCGAATACCCATGCTGAAGCCGTTGTACCTGTTTAACGTTGCCCAATGCGACGACCTCCCGGAAACCGTTGTCGGCATTATGCCGGCAGAGGAGCCAGAAGAGGAGGGGGCGTTGGTCGATGCGAAAACACAGGCTCAGGTCAGCACCCTCGTTGACGCCTGTGGCGTTCGGGTTGAACAGGTTTACCAGGACAGAGCCTATTACGCGCCGGGTCGCGACCAGATTGTCCTGCCACAGGTTCAGCAATTTCGAACCGAGGCGGATTACTGGTCGACGTTATTGCATGAACTGGTGCACAGCACCGGTCATGCAACACGGCTCAACCGGGAGGGGATCACGTCTTCCTCCCGGGCGTTTGGTGACCCGGTATACGCGTTCGAAGAACTGGTGGCGGAACTGGGCAGTGCATTTATGTGCGCACAGCTTGGCGTTTTTGGCGACGTTCAGCACGACAGCTACCTAGAGCATTGGCTCAGGGTATTACGTGAGGATAAGCGCGCGCTGTTTCGTGCGGCCAAACAGGCCCGTGAGGCATCAGAGTTTTTGCTGAAGCCCCTGGCGAAACCGGTGACAACCGATCCTGCCGTTGCGGCATGAGGAGTCTGGTGATGACGATTGAACAGTGCTATTGGCAGACCATTGCCGGCAGGTTACTGGCCAAATACTTTGGCCTGACATTAAACGATACCGATCTGTGTGAAGCGGAGTGCGTGATGGCTTTACAGGAAGCGGGTGTGCGGCCGTTTGAGGCGATCAACAACCTGGTGGATAAATACCACCTGGTACGCCTAGGCGCCAATCCCTTTACCCCATCATCACCGTATCTGCGTCAGGTGGAAGAGCTGGGTGTTGTCGGTGAAACAGAACAGGAGATAACCGATGACTAAAACCACCAACAAGGGGCTACAGGTCACCGTTGACCCTGAGATTACCGGCGAGCTGGCGTACATGCTGAAGCTTCAGCAGACCTGTGGCGCGGTCGTTCAGCTTGAGAATGTCGAGGGCCTGATCCATTACATTCTGGCGAGTATCGCTGATGGTAGCCGACGTCCGGGCTCGTGGGAGCGCGGATTATTGGTACAGCTGGGATTGGTCGCTGATGGCGACGAATACCTGGTATACCGGGCTCACTATGACGAGCAAGGCCACTGGCTATCATGAGGTAACACCTGACCCAACGGGGGAGACTTTCCCCCACAGGGGAAAGCTCCCTCTTTTTTAAGAGAGGAGAAAGACCATGTCGACCTGGTGCAAAAACCGTTTAGTGATCACGGGCCAAGCCGTTTTTGTGGATGAACTGCAACAATGGGTCAATGGCCATGTTGTGCCTGACTACCGGCACGCCATTCAGCAGAGCTGCCGGCTATTCCTGGCCAGCTGCGCCGGCATACTGAAGCCGGCCACGACAAAACCCGGCGTTTACGTGCCTTACCTTAGCTTATTAATGCACCCGGGGATCGCATCGCCTCAGAATCTGGCCTTTGAACACTGGTTCGGGTTGCTGAAGGTGGATGTCACGTTAACGACCGAGAACATCCGCCTGATTGAGCGTCTCTATCGCCAGTCGGGTCTTGACGCCGTGAAATGGGAGAACATCCCCTACGTCGCGAAGGAGCGTATGGCGGATGTACTGTCGCGCCAGTATGCGGACAGGCTCGGCCTGGTGGGGGTGAGTCCTGACATCGATACCGGCATATGCTGGGAACGTTTGGGCATGATGCCTGAGTATACCGCACCGTGCGATATGCTGATGCTGATCCCGACGCGTCTGGCGACCGAACTGAATGGTTCAGGCGCTTTGTTACGTGATGTGCCGACCACGACCGATCTTTATGGTCGACAGTACGGCGTCGAATGGCCATCAGGCCATAATGCCGGTTGTGTGCGGGACGGCATCAATACGCTGACGGTGCACTTTGATTCCCCGTGGTATCCGCCAGCCGGCGAGGTTATCGGGACAGTGTCGGAGCGGTTCAGTTGCCAGGTGGAACATATCTGGTACATGCCTGATGCGGAACGCAGTGGTTACGATCGCTATGACCGCGGCGAGCATGTCGACGGCGGACGAATAGCGGCTGAGGTTGAAGCCGGTGAAGTGATCCACCTGACCTACGCCGACAAGGACTCGGTACCGTTGTCACCGAATGCAGCAGCCAGCTAATCACCGACTCTTGTTAACGCATTAACTTATGGCCACCGATGTTCGGTGGTCTTTTTTTTCCCGTGGGGGAGTTCCCCCACAGTGGGTGAACTCCCTAGTTAAAGGAGTTCACCATGTTGACGTTTACTGAAGCACAAAAACAATTCATCGGCCTCTTTGGTCAAACTGCACGCTACCATCATCGATATAAGGTCTTCTCCGATTTTGTTCAGTGTGGCGCAATAGCGATGCACAATCGCTTCTGTCCAGACGAAGGACTGGAGAAACAGTACCTGAATATCATCAAAGGGTATAAACGTGCAGACGTCGAGCGCCTGGCGCACTTACTTGCCCTGGTACGAATTGCGCTGAATGCTCAGGCATGTGATTTTCTGGGGATGATGTTCATGCAGCTCGAACTCGGGGATAAACACCGTGGACAGTTTTTCACGCCCTGGAGCGTGGCATCTATGATGGCCAAGCTGCAGTTCACCGGGCTGGAGCAAAAATTGCAAACTCAGCCGTTTGTCACCATCAGTGAACCTGGCTGTGGTGCCGGCGGCATGATGATTGCAGCTGCAGTGGAGATGCAGGCGTTGGGGTATGAACCTTCAGAGCATATGTGGGTTTCCTGCGTTGACATCGATACAGTAGCTGTGTCGATGGCATATATCCAGCTATCATCACTTAGCATACCCGGTGAAATTGTACTTGGGAATGTATTGGCAAATGAACGTCGATTGGTGATGTATACACCGATGCATTGGTTGGGAAAATGGCCACTTAGAATTCAGCAGTATAATTCAGAGAACTGACCAAAACCGCCCTGTATATGGGGCGGGTACCTTTCTGCTATATAAATACATTGCGCGATTTATATAATGGAATCGTCAGAAAATACGGACTCTATGGATTTTTTAATGTCATTTAGCCGTACTGGTTTCGTTAAGATATCCACGTCTTTGATTGGACTTTCACTGGTGTATGCACTAATGAATATAAACGGTGTGTTTTTGTTTGTGCCGTCATTCTCTTTTACCTGCCTATATAGATCATCGCCAGTAATGATGGGCATCTGAAGATCACTCAAAACAAGGTCAAATGATTTCCGATATAACTTTTCTAATGCTCTCTCTGGAGACGTTGTATACTCAACTGAAAAATCATGCTGAAGAATTGATACTAAGGACTCGCATGCCATCTCATTATCATCAATAATTAAGATGCTGATACCTTTGGCTGAGAACGGCTTGTCATCGATATCGGTAATAACATCAATCTCAGCAGGTGTGGACAGGTCTATTGGTAATGAAACGGTAAATACAGTTCCTTTACCAACGTCACTTTTCACATTAATAGTCCCGTTCATGGCCTTAACAACACCATGAACGATAGCTAATCCCATTCCAAAACCGGGTACTTTGTTGTCGTTTCCAACTCGGATAAACGGTGAGAATATGGCGTCAATTTTATCTTTAGGAATTCCTTGCCCCGTATCTTCGACCCTGATGACCAGTTGAGACTTTTCCTGTACAACCGCATTTACCTGCACGCTACCATGCTCTGTATATTTTATGGCATTGGTAACGATGTTTTCAATAATTTGCATAACCCTGGACGGATCGCTTTTTATGTACGTGTCAGAGATGTCCCCTACGTTAACAGTGACGGTGCTTTTGTTTAATAGTGAAATGCTTTGCTCAACGGTATCATGAACAATTTTACGCAAGTTGAATGTCGCTTTCTTAATTTCGACATTGCCATTGTCAACCTTGGCAAATTCCGCAAGATCTTTCATTTGACGTTCCATTTTCATGGCGGCATTCTCCAATCGTTCAAAGTGATTGAATGCTGCTCCGTCTTTTGCTTGCAAGCTAAACTTCTGGATAATAACTTCTACCGAGGAAATTATTGCCTGGAGTGAGGTTCTCAATTCATGCCCCAACACACCAAGGAAAGCGTTTTTGTTATTGAACGATTTCTTTTCTGATTCCAGTTGATTATTAATGGACTTTACTTGCCGGTATGAAATGAAAAGCATCAATAAGAACAAAAAATACAGTGTCGCAATAGGAAACTTCATCGAGTTTCCTTTGTCGATGTAGTCCTGCTGAATAATGTTTCTTTGTCTGACTTCGGCATGGTCAGAAATAACCATTAGATTTTTATTGTTTTGTCCAATTAATTCTATGCTTTTAAGTATGATCGAGTAATCAGGTTTTGTTTTATTTAATTCAACGTCGATCTTTTCTAGGTTAGCATTTATTTGCTCTACAGTTTTAGCATAACCCGCTTCTTCATATAAGTATCTGGTCGACACACTTTTATGTAACAGCACATTAGAACTCGAGAACAGAAGGTCAAGTTCGGTTTGCAACTCCTCTTTATCATTGTTACCCAATCGCAGTTGACGCTCAATTTTTGCATTAAATCCTGCCAGCCTGATTGTAAATTTAGCAATCGCCCATGCGTAATTTTCTTGAGGACCTGCAGAGTTCATATTATGACTTGTGGAGAAATACTGTTCATACATCCACACAAAACCACCGGTTAGAATCAGAAAACCGACGAAATACTGGATCAGGATCCGCTTTAGTTTCATTTATCTATTACCGTTATGCTGGCTACTTGCCAAATGTGACGGGCCTGATATGTTGGACTATTGAGCTGATCATAAAATTGATCTAAAGGGTAAATGACGAAGTACGGACCAAAGTTTCTCAGTCTCAGTGGATTTCCGTCCATTTTGTTTGCCAATAAAATATCGTATTTCTCTACGTCAGAAAAGGGGATGTCGACCCAATAGTCATTCAGCGCCCTCATTCTCAATGTTTTTCCACGAGCTCCGACAAGTGTTATTAACTCCTTGAATTTTACCCCTTCAAAATCCACCACGTGTCCAGGCTCAGTCCAGGATGTGGTAGTTTTTATATGGGACTTTTTAAGTTTATTAAAATCATCAGCAGTTAACAGATAACCGTCATTATGATTTTTATTTGCAATGTCACCATCTATATAGAGATCGCCTATCTTTGCAAAAGACGATGCTGAAAAAAACATAGCAACAATGAATAATATCGATAGCGATTTTAATTCATGCATAATAAACCTCAAATTCTTCACATATTGAATTAATTAAATTGACATCTTCACTATTATGGATCCCTACTGTTTTATCATTTCCGATATAAACAGACTCACAATGAGTATAGTATAGACTACGAAATTCGGGCTTCACTGTGGTAAATATACACGTGGTTGGTATGTCAAAACCAGCACCAATATGTAAGGCTGCGGAGTCACATGTATAGAGATGCCTGGCATGCTTTATTATGGATGCGAATCGAGAGGTGCTCGTTGATAGCTCAGAAATGTTAGTATAATTTTCATGGTAAACATCACTAAACCCAAAGACTTTAACCTTAAACTTATCGCTTAATTCAGATATTATTTTTTTATGATACTGTTGCGGTATGCTTCTTATTTTTGTACTTGCGTGAGGGCAGAAGAGTACATAGTCACCCAGGTTGATGTCATTAAGATGGGCATTTTTTAACCATGAGTTGCTTTTGATCTCAACAGGAATGAAATTACGTTCGAGACCAAGGTTCCTTAAAAAGAAATCGTGCATTTCCCACTTGTTAAAATCTTCCCAATACAGTTGATTTCCGATGTCTATTATTAGTTCTGCCTCTGCCACTTTGGAAATATCAAATGGCATGAAATGGATTTCAGTTATTATACTCTTTGTGAGCGTGTAAATTTCATTAACATAATTAGGACAGTTCTCTGGACGAATGACTCTGATGACGATGTTTGGATTTATTTTTTTTATTGCATGCAGTGCAGATATGCCGACTACAGAATCACCCAGCGTCACCCCCAATCCGTTGATGATAGTCAGGCTTTTTACATTTGAATAGTCTACCGATATTTTATTGATCGCGTTATTATGAACTATAGCGTTACTCAATGGAGATAAGTTACCACCAGGTGAACTTTTACTTACCCCATAGGGTGAAACAATGTATCTCCCATCAAGTAAGAGACTGCCTGTATATGTTAATAAACTATTATTCATAATAATTCACTTGGGGAAGTGTTTATCTACTAGTGATTTGATTACACTGGCTTTGATCGGCTTTTCATAGGGGCCAGTGATGTCATAATCATTTATTGCACTTGCTATTTCTCTGTCAACGATTCCGGATAGCTGTCCGGTAAGAACCAGAATCATGGCATTTTTATTTTCTGACTTTCTGATTTCTTTGATTGTGTTAAAAACAGTTCTCGTCCCAACAACCCAGTCCAGAATATAGGCGTCATAAGGATTACGCTTCAGGCTCTCCTCTAGGGATTCAATATCATAGTAAGGATCGACAATATATTCATCATTACCTATAATCTCCAGGAGACTATCCACAATATTCTTTTCGTCATCAAGTATTGCAATGCGATGTTTTTTTACATTTTGCTTTTGTGGATAGAACTGAATCATTTCAATATTACGCTTGGAATCAAATAATACGTCATCTTTGATGTCGTCAGTGTGGAACACAACCCACTCATCGTTTATTTTTAAAGCGGAGTACTCCGTTGGGAAATTGGAATTAACTTCTGTTAAATAGATTTTGCATTTAACATTTGTCTTTCCATTGTTCCAGATCGCGTTATGTACTTCATTTACTGAATAACTATATATGTCGAAGAATTCACTCATCTTCATATCGATAGAGTCAATCACTCTGATCAGTTGAGATACCTCCCAGTTAGAGGCCCCTGTCATCTTCTTCTGTGCTGCGGCTGTTGTGATATCCAGTACACGGCTGGTATGGCTGATATGCTTCTGCTTTGGAATACCCTTTATCGCCATTGCTTTGGCTATGACTTCCCCCAGGGCAGTTTTATTGTTGTCTTCCATCTCCCACCTTTGCCAAATTCAGTTAAAAAAACAGTCACTATTTTACACTCAAAGTTGTGTTTTTCAATGAAAAGAGCGTTTTAATGTGTCGCATTATGATTATTATCATCGCAAAAGTATAGTTTGTGTTGACATTAGCTCATCCAAGTTGCTAAATATGCCCCTGAGTGTGGAGGCCTGCGATGCTGAACTGAAGCTTCCAAGCGTTATGCTTATCTCCTTTCGGAATGAGCATAACGCTCAGGTGATACTACAGCGCACAACACCAGAGAAAGCGCCAACTCAATGTTGGGGGTTACTCTATACATTGAGGATGGATGCGCAATAACAGTGAGGGTGGGGTTTTCACACGTGAACGAATTTTGTGAATTGCCAAAACACCCCGTAATAAAATCACCTGAACTTTGTAGTATTTGGCACCAGGGAAACCTGATAAGAATCAAAATATTTAGCTTTGGCATAAACTCTTAACATATTGATATTGCCTATTATATTTCTTTGACAGACTCCAGCAATGCGAGGTTGATGACTCACTATCAACCTAAAAGCGGCTAACCACAGGAAACCTTTTCAACTCGGAAAAGGTTTTTCTGTGGTGATTGCCGTATTGACCTGCGCAGCATAAGCGTCGGTCAAGATTTACGGAGTTCTGCTGATGTCTTATTGTGATACACCTGAACAGGCCGCCATCATCGGTTGGTCTGGAACCAAACTGGTGGTTAGGGCTTTTTCCGGTACGGGCAAAACATCAACCCTGGTGCGCTTTGCTTTGGCCAATCCTGACATCAAGATGCTTTATCTCGCCTATAGCCGTGCTGTCAGGGATGAAGCGGTTCAGAAATTCCCGTTTAATGTTGTGTGCATGACCTCACATCAGCTGGCCTGGCCAAATTTCGGCCGGCATTACGAGAAGCGGTTAACGGGAAATCTGCGGATCACTGACGTCGCCCGTCAGCTCAATACCCGTCACTGGCCGCTGGCCAGAACGGCGATCACCACCTTCAGTGCCTTCTTGTGTAGTGCCGACAACGAATTTGGGCCGCAACATCTGCCTGATGAAGAGGCTCGCAGCGGACTCTCTGCAGATAAAATCCTGGCCGCAGCGAGAATGCTCTGGCGCGAATCTGTGCGCCAGGAAGGTACGTTTCCTGTCACGCACGATGTCTATCTCAAGCTGTACCAACTCTCTCAACCAGACCTCTCGAAGCGCTGGCAGACGCTGCTGTTTGATGAGGCTCAGGATGCAAATCCGGTCACACAGAGCCTGGTGCTATCGCAGCGCTGTAGCGTGGTGTTGGTTGGTGACCGCCATCAGCAAATTTATCGGTTTCGTGGCGCCGAGAATGCACTCGATGCACCGGCCCTGGTTGATGCGGAACGGTTGAACCTGACCCACAGCTTCCGGTTTGGACCTGCGGTGGCCAGAGTGGCTAACATGCTACTGGCCCGCCAGGGCGAAACCCTGCCTGTTATCGGTGATGGTGGAGAGGACAGCGTGTTGCCCTCTCTCACGGAGGAAGCGCAGGAGCAGCATGTCACGGTGCTAAGCCGTACCGTCGCCGGTGTGATTGGCACAGCACTTGACGCCAGTCTGGCCGGTAAAAGGGTGTTCTGGATCGGTGACATTACCGGCTATAAGACCGAGGAGTTGGAGGACCTGTACTGGTTTTCTGCAGATATGCCCGAACGTATGCGCTCGCCGACTTTGTCGCGAGCCTACCGTGATTTTGAGGAATACGAGTCGGTAGCCAAAGCCAGCAAAGACCCGGAGATGAACCAGGGACTACGGCTTCTTGATCAGTATTTCCCGTTGCCGCAGAAGCTGCAGGTGATGCGTGAGCATGCGGTCACTGACGAGGCCAAGGCTCAGGTTACTGTCTCTACAGCACACCGCAGTAAAGGTCTGGAGTGGTCGGTGGTCGTCCTGAATGAAGACTTTATCGATATCACCGATCCGCTGTTACCTGAGGATGAACGCACCGATGAGACCAATTTGCTGTACGTGGCTGTCACCCGCGCGCGGAAAACCCTGGTCACGAACGCGTTGCTGCAGGCGCTTCTCGACGATGAAGCTGTGGATGACAGAGAAGGGGGCACGGCAGCATGCTGAAGGCAATCAAGGCGCTGCTGGTCGGCACCCCAGAAGTGCCGGCCAGGAGCAAAGCCTCATCACCTGCGGGGCCGGCGGGGTATTTTATGCCGCAGTCCGCCGCGCAGCTGCTGAACATGCCAGCCCGTAAACAGTGCCTGCAGCAGCTGTGGGAGAACAGTGCACTGCCAAAGGATTTGTACGAGCAGTTTTACCTGCAACCACTTCACAAGCTGGTCACGCTGATGCAGGAGTTGCCGGCAGCGCCGCAGGGTGAGTATGCCAGGGAAGGGGGGTTAGTTGATGTTACCCTGCAGACGACGACCTATGCGGTGCGTCTGGCCAAAGGGCACATGCTGCCACCAGGCGCACCGCCCGAAGAGCAATCAGCCCAGAATGTGCAGTGGAATGTCGTGGTGTTTTACGCTGCGCTTTGGCATTACCTGCCACTGTTGAGCCAGCTGCAGGGCGAGTTCCAAAGTGGCCGTGCCTGGTTACCTGGTCTGACGGTGCCGAGCGAACCCTACCGTTTTCGCCTCAGGGCGACTCCGTCAGCCTCTACATTGGCATCAAGTCAAAGTGCAATGATTGCTGCACGGCTGTTGCCTGCAGAGGTCATCGATTGGCTATCAACATTGCCGGCGGCTACACATTCGTTGATGGCGATCGCTTCCCGACAACCCAGCGCATTATCTGTGATAGACGACATTATCCTGGACGCGGCCAAGCTGGCGCGCGGCGATGGTTTGTTCGTATCGTCTTCGCCGGTATCTATCTCCGACACATTGACCGTAGCCTTACCGTCGGTGGCGCCGCCTACTGAAAATATCACCTCTTCAGTACCCGCAGTTGATTTGCAAAGTGCAGTCAGCAGCACCAATACACAGCTCGTTGAGGAGCCGTTGCAGGCAGAGACATTAAATCAACCCGAAGAGACAGCGACGGCGGAATTACTGAGCTCTGCTCTGGATGCACCGGTCAACGATAAGCCTTTGGCTGAGATGGTCCTGGCGCCTGAAACGGTGGTCGGCGTTGAGGAGGATATGCAGGCCCTGTTGTCATTAATGGCGGTTGAGGTGTCTGCTCCGGTGAACCAGACAGAACAGGAGTTCGGGGACGCCCCTCACGAAGATGAAGGCCCTATGCCTGCCGATAGTCCTGTGTGTACTGCTGAAGTGACTCAGGTAGTTGAGGCTGCCGAAATAAACCAGGAGTCAGACGATATCGATAATATCGCTCCCGAAGCGGTATTTTCAACAACCGAAGTTTGCTCCCCTCAAACTATTGACCCTGTTCCCTCGCAATCACAAAAAGTGGGTATTGAAGGCGCTGGGGCTACAACTCCCGGAGAGGCTTTTTGGGGGTGGTTAGCTGATGGACTCAACTCTAATGAGATCCCCACCAACTCCGTCGGCGCAAGGGTTCATCTTGTTTCCGGTTTTGTTTTTATCACCGTACCTGGAGTTTTTTATTTGTACCTGAAACAGGCTGGCCTGGAAGGTTCTCAACGAGAAGCCCTGCAGGAAGACTTTGAACGCCTGGAGAAACATCGCCGGGTTAAGGGTAAACGATTTTATTTTGCACACCTGTATGAAACATCAGAACGCACAGGTGCTTTTAAACGAACCAAAGGTTACCTCGTTAAAGCAAGTTTGCTCTATCGGGGGAAAAAGCTGCCTGACGATAGTCCGGTATTGGTGATCCCTTGATAGGGATTAATGATGTCTTGTGATCACCGAATGTTCGCAAGGCTTCTATTTAAACAGAGGGGATATCATGCATAAATCGCGTGTTATGGATTGGGATACTTTGCTCGAAGAGTATTTTTTCTCGAAGGCGTTACGGCCTGAAACTGAAAGGAGCTATCGTAGAGTGGTTGCTGTTTTCAGGAAATTTATTGGGTATGACTCGTTACCGGAAGAAGTCACAAACCGAGAACTGATTTTGTGGCGTAGAGATATGCTGGGTAGGGGGTTAACAACCAGTACATGGAATAATAAAGCTCGGCACTTACGTGCTATTTACAATCAGGGAATAAAGAAAAAATGGCTCAATTTAGAGGAAAATCCGCTGAATGAAACGCAAGTGCCACCGGGAAGCAAGCGAAAAAAAATACTGAACCGTGACCAACTGGTAAAAGTGAATCTGGTGTTAGAACAATTTGAAGAGCGAGAAAAATTACGGGTAGGTAAATGCCGTCCCTGCGCGCTGTTTCCTGTGTGGTATTGGCGGACCGTCATCGATGTGTTGCGTTCGACTGGGATGCGGCAAAATCAGTTATTACATATACGGCTCATGGATGTAGACCTGGAGACTAACTCGATGTTGCTGTGTAAAGAAGGCAGTAAAACACATCGCGAGTGGTTAGTTCCTATTGTGAGCTTTGTCCGGGAAAGGATGCGAATACTTGTTGACCGCGCTATAGCGCAAGGGGCCGAACCAGCTGATTATCTATTTGATGTAGAGCGATTCTTGAATCCATTAGGTGAAGTTGACTCAGAGCCGGCAATCCAACCTGTTCGCTCATTCTTCACCAGGCTAACGAAAGAATGCGGTTTTAAGGTGAGTCCACATCGATTCAGACACACTCTGGCGACCGAGATGATGAAGTCACCGGACCGAAATTTGGCCATGGTTAAAGGTTTGCTGGGGCATCGAAGTGTCAGTACAACTATGGAATATGTCGAACTGGATTTGAAGATCACCGGTCAAGCGTTAGAAGATGAATTATCACTGTATATGGACGTAATACCAATGCGTGAGGAAGAGGTCAGACTCGTCTTGACATAACTTTAACAAGCTGTAAAAATCAACAGTGATCGAGAAAAGGACGCCTGTGCTACCACACAGGCATCCTTTTTAAGAGGAACCTAGTTATTAACATCGAGTGTGCAAATTCGAAAAACACTGCGATATCAACTTGCTAGTTCCTTTGTTCCGCCCGTTAAAGGGTTACCTCTAACCAGCGTGCTTTCATGCAGAATTAGTGGTGCCCGGACTCGGAATCGAACATTTGTGCAATCCTATGTTTTATAGAATAAAAATAAGTATGTAGTGTTTTTTACCAACGTACATTTACCAACAAATCATAGGTGTTGTCAATTTAAATCAATAAGTTAC